>Ga0209396_1002313_pt1 | contig 20177 bp, 18 predicted proteins | sample GOMGulsemesocosm_6_FD_184638 | JGI IMG/M metagenome (GOLD analysis project Ga0209396, IMG submission 184638) | Methane-oxidizing microbial communities from mesocosms in the Gulf of Mexico - GOM8C Gulf of Mexico (SPAdes) (version 2) | ecosystem: Environmental > Aquatic > Marine > Cold seeps...
CAATTAATGAATAGCAGTTAATGAATAGCAATTAATCTTATCAAAAATACTACAACTCAATGTTACAACTTTTATTATTAATCATGTCATATTTGTCTGATAATTTAATACACTCAAGTCACATTTATTGTGAGCTCTGATGGTATGAATTTTTCTTCTTTAGGTCTGAATAAACCAATAATTTAGTCTATTCACCCCCTGTAGCTATTTCATATGAATGCAATGATTTAGATTTAATGACGATATCTATTCTCTTGTCAAAACCCGCAGCCTTATTATCATTAACGTAATGGTTGTATTTACATAAATTGTAGTAGCTCAAACTTGATCTGGCACTTTTAAATGACAGGGCTTAACTAAATCTAACAAGCAGCAATAAGCTCATTGCTGCCAGTGGAATTTCATCTTCGAACGCTAACTGTTACCACTTCAAAGACCTTTGCTATAGATTCTAGTTTGATTGTATCGCTCTCTTAACACATGAATTCCAATTTTAATAATTGAATTATCTTTACCAAAAAAAGAGCAAGTAGTCGAAAAATCATCCATTTGAACAGTTGACAGTAATAATTTTTGTGATTATCATTTATGAATGTAATCGATTGCAGTTTGTTTTTTTTATCTGCTATCTCAGATTTTTTTAAACATAATTGGAAAGAACAATGAAAACAACTAAGAGAGTTCTAATTGGCGTACTAAGCCTATTTTTGTTAACTAGCATGTCATTACAAGCACAACAAAAAGTATCAATGGTGATGAGTGGTGGCCCAATCTATAAAAAACGAATAATGATGATGCCTGATCTTAAAGCTTCAGGGTTTAATACCTTGGTGGTATGGACCATGGATATCGACGTTAATGGCGATATGAACCTCAATCAAGAGTTTCCATTAATTAAAAATGGAAAATATATTGGCGATAAAACTTGGCCGCACTTTCAACAAGATATTGCGAGCCTAAAGAAAGGAAACTCGACTATTGATCGTATTGAATTTTCGACTATGCGCGATTGGTCTATTATTCAATCGTTAGTGAATACTAAAGGTACTGGGCCTGATAGCGCTTTGTATAAAAACTTCCTAGCATTAAAGTTAGCCTTTCCTGATTTAGATGCCATCAGCAGTAATGATGAAGGTCATTATGATTTAGACTCTACAGTTAAGTTCGCCGTTATGTTGGCAGATATAGGCTTTAAATTCACGATGAGTCCATACCGTAAAAAAGAATTTTGGACTCAAGTTACTTCCCAAGTAAATGCTCAACACCCTAATACTATTGATCGAATTTATGTGCAGGGATATGACGGTGGCGCAAAAAACAACCCTTGTGATTGGACACTCGAAGGTGTTGAGGCATACGGTAGTGATTGGGTTGCTCGTTCGTCTAAACCTATCATTAAAAATCGAATGAGTGCATGGAAAAAGCAATGTAATTCGCCTGGAGGCTGGTTATTTTTGTATGATGATTTTGTTGGAGACGCTAAGAGTTTTGGTCGTATCGTTAATGATGCATACCAAATAAAAGTTGGCAGTTCTGCCGAGTAGTCATAATTTTCTGTTGGCCTCATTGTTAATCAAGATACATGTTTTCTGTTCTTGATAGAGTAATGAATGTCGTATTAAATGAGAGGGTATGAGTCTTCTCATACGTCATACGCGCAAACAACGGTAAATCAGGCAATGATAGCGATAGAATTAATTAAAGCGTTTTTCGTGGAATGGTGGTGGATATTCGCTACCGCAGCACTTGTAGGGATTGCCCTTTATGACTTTGTGAAAATTGAAAGCATTAACGATGGCCACAAAAACGATTGAACGGAAAATAGATTATACCGACATTGCCCGGGCAACCGGCATAACCAGGTAGCTCACAACCATAAAGCAAATTTCGTAATGGACAAAATGATAAATCGATGTTCTAACAAACCGAGTAGAAATAGCTTTGTTGTAACTCAAAAGATAAGTGACTTTGAAAATTACAATAAAAACGTCCATTATAAGTACTGGCTAAAAAAACTTGGAAGAAAAGACATCTTACCAAGAGGTAAATTTTTTAAAGGTAAAGTTGGTGGTACTAGTCGTTTTGTTGTAAAGGATGAATCTCATATGCTTTTTTTCTCCCGCAAAGGTGAGGTTTTTCCTTATGATCCCTTCAAAGGTGAAACCTGTAATTTTGATCAACTGGTGAGTAAATTACCTAATAATTACTCGGGAAAAAGTCGAGTGGTTGACTCAATCATTAATCCAGATAAAGATTAACGGAAAGTCTGGCTGGAGGATCATTATGAGATTGTATTTGCGTCACAAAAAAAACAGAGTGAAACCTTTATTCATGGTTGAGTTTGAGACTGAAATGCCTCAAATGAACGGATACCTAATTAAAGTTGAAAGCAAATCTATTACTGGGTTCTTAGCCTTATACTTTTTATTTAGGCGCTTTTTAGCATTTTTGAGCACGATCTGAATATCGTCAATTGATGTATCTGGATGATTATTGAAGTCCATCAGTATGTGCTTAAAATCACTTCGTTTAGATAAACTTAAAATTTCGTCTCTCACTTGCTCTAAAGCAGCGGAATTGTGGTTGAATTCTCCTGTAACTTTTAAAGAAGCTTGCACCAGCGCACAGTACAAACTTAAAGTTTCGACTTCCTTGCAGCTCCTATTATCTTGTTTGTTCCAAATATGCAGCTCGTTAAAACCAACTATAGTTTGCTCGATAATCTTTTCATCATATTCCGTTACAGGGGGAGGAGGGAAATCAAGAATATCCGCGATTACTATAAATAACCAAAGTAATCCCACAGAAAAAAGAACAATAGTTGTATTACGCACTAAATCAATCATCCAACACAAAATTCCAATATACCCATTACGCTGAGAATAGTAATTGTATAATAAATCGTTCACAATAGGCTAATCGTCCGATATTTATAGTTTTTTAGATACCAAAAACATCTAAAGCAAAGCTAAATTCTTCAAGATAATTAGCGCTCAAAGTTAACCTCACTAGTTGAACATTGAACGACGGCTATGGTGGCTTTTCTGCCAGTCATTGATATTGGAAATCTGGTAAGTTAACTCACAGTCTCCAGCAAGCTCATAGCAGCCTGTGAGAGTCCATCTCATAACGCTAACTTTGAGGCACATTGCGGGGTAACGTATCACTCTGCGCTAAATGTCCGTTGCAACGAAACGTTATACTTTATCTATGTCGCATTTCAATGCTTGATCGCAGCATGCATTTACTTGGGCCTGTTTTGGAGTTTGCTAAAAACGCAAGCCCGCTTAGCGTTACCAGAAAGGCTTCGGTCAGCATCCCCGATTGAATGTCCGCATTCGGCAGACCATCCATAGCCACCCCTACCAAGCGACCGGTCAAGTAGAATCCAAAGCAGAAAGTGAGTCCTATAAGAGCCTGAGATCGAAGATCTTTACGCCAAAGAGCCAGCCATGCCAGCAGTCCGAACCCCATGTTTAACGCATGGTTTCCCCGCAACTCATTGAGTAGGGATATGTCTGTAGCGTCCACGGTCATCCCCAGCAGGGTCATAGAGGATACAGGAGAGACCACTCGCCAGCTTCCAAAGACTGCGAGGATCGTCCCGCCAACACACAATGCAAGTAAAGGTAGAAATCGCACAAGCACATTTGCCATTCTAAAGCCTACCCCTTGGTCTGGTTTACTTTTGTTTTCCATTTATCTTCACCTTTCTCTTATGTAGTTTTGCTAGTTTCTCGGTAAATAGATGACCTATCATTATCTAGTTTACCGATAAAAGTAGCTTGAGTTATTTTATTCACAACTAAAATCAAATTTCCGCAATTAGTTTATAGCTGATATTACAGTTAAATTTGTAAGGCTAACGTCTACCATAAACGAGATATTTTTGGGACACCAAAAAGCAGCGTCACATAACTGTTTTATAAGACTGTACACCTCGCAAGCATTATCCTTGCAAAGATAGCTTATTATCCGAACATTTTATTAAATGCCTCTTCTACTTTTGCATGTGCATTTTGGGGAACGAAAGTGCCATGAGCACTTAATAGTTGATCGAAGTCAAGACTCAACAAGCGTTTCAATTCAGTTCTTATTCCGACTTGGTCTTTAACCGCTAGCTTCATCCACATTTTACTAATAAGCGTTTCTCGGCTGAAACCTATTAAAGGCAGTATGCGTCGAGCCAACCAATTAGTGTGAGGCATATGCGGAAATTCGGCATAGCTTTGAATTGCATCGCAGGTTAAAAGTATACCCGTCGAACGCTCTAGTAATATTACGCCTTCTGGCTCGTTCAAATGGTTAAACGCAAAGAGTTGTGCATTGGAAAAAGGAAGTGTTCCACCATCAGATAGTGCATATTTAATGGCTGGAGTAGTATATGTGGTTCCACCCTTGAATGACCAGAAATTGGCATTGTAACGGTCTACGTAAAACGGATCATCCATACCATGTCCAGGCCCAAGACGAAGTACATGAGCTATCTCTCCTAGTTCTTCCAAAGCTAAAAGACCAGCATCATCCATGCGTACAGGATTAATAAGTGTCAATTGACCATTCTCTCGAACAATAGTCATATTTCGTGTAAAACGTATAAAGGCATTAGGTTTAACACAGCCATGAACAACAAATAAGTCTTCAGCAACTTGTTTCGGTAAGTCGTGGGGTAAAACGTCAGGATAATTCATTGGAAACCTCAAAAATTTCTCAAGTAGTCAATTAGTTTGTAGTTTTGGCACTACACCTTTTGTGAAACTGTATTTATTATTAAGCAGGCGCGTTAAATCGAATACGAAATACCTCATCCTCCGTAGAAGGTGCAGCCAAAAGCTTATCTGCATTATCATTCCAAAGAGAAAGTGTTATCGATTTACCTGAGTAAGTTTGCTCTGGGCTATTGCTCTCTAGCGGAAAGGTAAGTATAGGTGTTAAGTCAGTAGTCTCTTCTTTTGAAATGATAATTGCATAGTCAACATCAGTTCTGACCTCAATCACTTTGTCCAGAGAACTAAAAAAGTGCCCATCCGATAGCAAATCAAGGGCTTCATCACGTAAAGCTTTTACTTTGATAAACCTTGAATCACTGTAAAAGCTCTTAAAATCTTCTGCTGAAGACCAGTGGGTAAATGAACCCATTTCTGGAGCTATGCCTGTTTTGTTCGAAGCTAAAATAGCAAAAGAGCCTACTTGTTGGCAGCCATATTCTGCAAAAAGTGGTGCTACTGCAGGGAAGTACTCACCAAATACTTGCATTTCTTTGCCTTGGGCTACTTTTCCAAAAGCAAATTCTAATTTAGGCTCTGATTTAATTGTTAACTGTAAAGTCATGTAACTATTTCCTACTGATATTTATTGAAGTGGTCAAATTATGAAACATCCAATTGTAGAAATCAAGATTTCCGGAAATAAATATTTCCGATATGCTATTTTCGACTTATTATATTTCTGTTAGTATTGCTGCTATGAAAGAAAATAAATCTAAAAGTCCTGATAAAATTAGAGGACGAAAGCGCGATGAAAGCCGAACTGACTCAATTCTCCAAGCAGCCTTAACCTTGTTATTTGAGGTAGGTTTTGACAAGTTCCGAGTCCAAGATGTTGCCGATCGTGCAGGCTCTGGTACTGGTGCTATTTATCGACGGTGGCCCAAAAAAGAAATATTAATTGCAGAAGCAATTAGAATTATGCCTGTAGCAAAGGTTGAGTTTACTGATGATCCCATTGCTGATTTAAGAGCACTAGTTAAGAACAAATGTACCTCTGCTTTTGAAAAGCCTGATCTTGTACCTGGGTTAATATCAGCAATGAGAGCCGATAAGGGAATTGAAGAGGCCGTGAAAGAGGGGTACAGCTTAGAACATTTTAGGAGTGCAATTGCACGAATCATAGGGGATAAACATCCACAACTTGATTTGCTAACAGATCTCACACCAGCAATTACCCTGCATAGAGCTTCTTTTACACCGGAAGAAATTTCTCCTGAAGTAATGACTGACGAAATTGTTTCACTGATAACTTCCTTCGCCATGTAACTTTCACCATAAATGATTAAGTTGAGGAGCTGACATTATTTAGAGTAATTTAAATGTCCGGTGATTCGCTAAAATAATATATTTACTTTACGACCGCTTTGGTGGCTTTTGAGACTGTCATGCTTAATAAAGCCCTATTTATCAAAAATGTCAATTCAGGTTTGAGCTACTACACATAAACAATACTTCGCTACACCTTATTTTTTACCCGTTCAACCTGACTTTCATAATAATCTAATCGCGGTTTGTTTTGTTGCTTAGCCATCAAGACCATTTTTTCATAAACCTTTAATGCTTTTTCATAAGATTTCATCTTCTCATAAGCATTAGCCAATACTCTATGAAGATGTATCGAGTCAGGATAAATGTTTTGAAGGATATCAAGAAGTAATTTAACCGCTTCTTGTTCATTATTACCTTCCATAAATGCATAGCCTAACCCCGCGATAGTGTTCGTTGTAACTTTGTCAGTGGTATGATATTTATTGGCACGCTTTCGAAAATACGCTTTAACACCTTCCATACCATTGCCATCGATAAATTTCTGATAACTACTAATAATAGGGTCTTGATAATCAACAAAGTTCACCGCAAGACCTTCGTACAATGTGACATTGGGTGTTGTGTGGTGGACATGTTGAGGTAAGTATTGATACTTCCATTGTAAACTCTTCGGTGCCTTATTTTTAAGTAACTCGGCAAGTTTATTCATCAAAATTATTGCCTTAGGTCCTACATCATGTACACCACCCATAGAGAAATATAATGATTGATTGAGTTTTTTGTTATTGTCCAATAACCCTTCAAATTTAGTGATTAATTCATTTTCTATTATTGGGTTTGCCGCTATGTAGTTATCAAACGCATCAGGGTCTTTGAGTAATGTTTTTAATACGAAATCACCCTGTCTAGAATGACCAAAAAGCGTTTTATAACCATTAACTCGAAATTTTTTGGCAACAAAAGATTGTACTTCTTGTTTGATAAATAGTAAAAAATTATCACCTTCGTTGACAAAATCACGCATATACGTGCCTTTATTATCAGTAATTGCAACAATAATACTTGCTGGCATCTGTCCATTCTTTTGTAAGGTATCGACTGTAACGACGGCATGTTTATAGTGTTTTTTACCGCCTAATATATAGACAACAGGGAACTTATCGGTTGATTTTTGATATTCCTCAGGGACATATATCAATAATTGACGCTCTTCTGCTAAGATTTTTGATTGTATTTGATATTGGTGACCAAATTTGTATTCTATTGTTTTTCCTATATCTGCTTGTTCATTCGCAAATAGATTGTTGGAAAAAGAAAATAATGCAACAGACATTATTATTGCTAGATAAACAGATCGCATGGTGTGCGTCCCTTTTGGTGAATTAAAAAAAGAGATAGCACGATAGCAATTGTTAACCTAAGCCAATGTAAAACTTTTGTAAAAAAGAATTATTTGAAAGAGTAGGAATTATCGATTAACTCACACCATATTCTCTGCTGTATATGCATTATCTCGTACTAAATAATCACCTCCCCCCTGCTAATGTTGTGTCCCTATCCATATCCATATCCATATCCATATCCATATCCATATCCATATAGGAAACTAAACTTGTATGATTCATGCTCGTCATTATATTTATATTATTTGTCGTGATGCACTTTACTCCCCCCCCTTAGTCCGCTTTGTTGCTACCACATTTAACGTAAATCTACAGTGAAATCGATATATCCTACATGACAGTGAAGAACACAACGTTAAAATTCCCACTTTTGATTATTAATTCCCTAGTCAGGGAATAATCAAGTTTCCTCCAACTAAAAATTTAAAAAATACTAATAAATATCAACAAGTAAACTATTGGCACAAGATTCGCTGTTAGCTTGTCATAGATTGACTACTTGAACTTACAAATTATGGATTTAACGACAACACTTAATAAAACACCGATAAAACCAAATAAGAAGTTAATGATTGGCGGTTTGGCAATATTACTCTCGTTAGTTTCTTTTTGGGGATTATCATCAATAGGAAGTGAACCTAAAGTGCAAATAAACGCTTTGCGTATTGCAACAATAAAACAAGGTGACTTTGATGTGAAAATTGATGGTTATGGTCGTCTCAGAGCAAAACATCAGCGCTTATTAACCAGTCAGTCACAAGCGATTGTTGAAAGCATTCAACTTTATCCCGGCGCGAAAGTAACAAAGGAAAGCATAATATTAACCCTCTCAGATCCTCGCCTTGAACAAGAAGTCGTTAATGCTCGATTAGAGCTTGCCCGTCAACATGCCGAATTTAAAGAGCAAAAGATTTCTCATAAGAGCCAATTATTAGAGAGAGATGCACAAATTGCCCTATTAAAAAGTGAGTTAGAAAATGCACAGTTACGAGTAGAGGCAGAGCAAAAGTTAATTGATAAAGGCATTGTCAGTGCGCTTGATTTTAAACGTACACAACTTAATGTCCGTCAATTAAAACAAAGACTAGAAATTGAGTTCCTACGACAAGCTCAGTTAAAAGAAATGCAACAAGAACGTTTAAAAATCAGTAAAGATTTGATCACCCAATTTGAACTTAATTTTGAAACGATTAATAACCGTTATAAACGACTCACTGTAAGAGCCGGCTTAGAGGGAGTATTACAAACCTTGCCGATAGAAATAGGCCAAAGTGTTATGCCCGGCACCCAGCTAGCTATGGTAGGTTCAGTTAAGCAACTAGTTGCCGAACTTAGAGTACAACAAAATCAAGCAGACCAAGTAGCGATAGGTATGCAAGCAACAATTAGTACTTTTGGTGCCACTATTACCGCTCAGGTGTTGCGCATAGACCCGATAGTCACAGATGGTAGAGTGATGATTGAGCTGGATTTACTCGGAAAACTTCCCACAAATGCTCGCCCAGATTTAACCGTTGAAGGCAAAATTCACGTTAAACAAATTAGAAACACACTGTTCGTAGAGCAACCACAAGATGCCTATGCTTTCAAAAATAAAGATATCTTTAAAATAACTAACGATGATCAATCCGCTCTGCTGAGTACACTTAAATTTGGTACACTCTCAGGTAATACCATTGAAATAACAGATGGTGCAAATGCAGGGGAAAAGATCATTATTTCAGATATGACGCAGTGGCAAACAACGCAAAAAATATTACTAACACAATAATTATTATGTCTTTTTTAATGGCCCCTAAGGAAAAACTATGCAAACAAACAACAATGACAACGCTAAAAGCACCATTATTTCTTTAAAAAAATTATCTAAAAATTATACAAATTCTGATATTGAAATTCAGGCATTAAGTGATATCAATTTAGAGATTTGTAAAGGTGATTATTTATCAATCAGTGGCCCTTCTGGCTGTGGCAAATCGACGTTATTATCGATATTAGGTTTATTAGACTCGCCAAGCCATGGTGAATATTTTATCGAAAATGTTGATACCAATGCATTAACAATGGATCAACAAGCAGAATTGAGAAATTTGCATATTGGCTTCGTTTTCCAATCATTTAATCTTATTGATGAACTTAGTGTTTTTGATAACGTTGCATTGCCACTAACCTATAGAGAAGAAGCGCTTAATAAAGAAGAAATAAAAAAACGCGTTATGCAAGCATTAACACAAGTTGAAATGGAGCATCGTCAGGGGCATAAACCGAATCAACTTTCTGGTGGTCAACAGCAGCGAGTGGCTATTGCAAGAGCTTTAGCAGGCGCACCTTCCATTTTATTAGTTGATGAGCCTACTGGTAATTTAGACTCTAAAAATGGCGATGCGGTAATGGAGCTTCTCAACAACCTCAACAAACAAGGAACTACCATTTGTATGGTTACCCATGATGTTCGTTATGCCGGACATGCAACCAAACAAGTACATTTATTGGATGGTAAAGTGGTTGAGCTATCAACGGCAAAGCAAAGTATCACGTCAATTAACTCAGCATCAGAAAACCTTGCTCAACAACAGGCGGTATAGTGATGAACGCCTTTATTAAAACCAAAAGCCAGCTTTCCTTAGCCTATAAGTCGCTTAGTAATGCGCCAGGTTTTGTTGCCTCAGTTATGGTGACGATGTCGTTAACCTTAGCGACATTATTTGTTATTTTTTCACTGGTAAATACCTACTTTTTCAAACCACTCAATGTGCTTGATGAAAAGAAGCTTTATGTAGTTGAACAAGAAGTTACAACACCTGCGGGTGTTCATTCGGGTTTTCAGAGCTATAAATCGATTATCCATTGGTATAAAACTCAAAGTAGTTTTGAAAAACTTACCCCGGTAAGCCCTAATAATATGGTATTCACTAATTTACCCGGTGAACCCAAACTAGCTGCAACTTTTGCAACCCCTGATTATTATGACATTTTTAATGTTCCTATTATTTTAGGACAAAAATTTTCACCTGACTTAAAACTCGACCAAGCTTCAGATGAAGTGATAATTTCTGAAAAAATATGGCAGCAATATTTCGATAAATCTCCCGATGTATTGGGGAAAACCCTAAACGATGGCGAACGTTTATTCAAAATTATTGGTGTTGTTGCTGATACTTTTGAGCCACCCTATATGTTTTATGAAGGACAGTCTGAAATATGGTTTCATTTTGGTTCAGACAGACGTTTTTATAATGATGGTGAGTGGGATAATCCTTGGAATAATACCTATAAATCATTAAAACTTGTAGGCACCGCCAAAACAGGAACCAGCCAACAAAATATTTTCCAAGACCTTGATGATCGTATTGAAGAAGTTCGCGCCGAGTGGTTAAAAGGCTATGAAACATCCACAGAATTTGATCCGTTAATAACACCTTATCGTATTGTTGAGTTAGGAGACAAAGGTCATTTAAGTTTATTTTTACTTGCTGGAACTTTAGGGTTATTACTTATTGCGGTGGTGAATGTTTGTAATTTATTTTTCTCTCGTGCTCTTGCTCAACATAAAACGTTGGCATTACAAGCCGTATTAGGTGCAAAGCGAGGTTTGTTATTTACCGCAATCTTGTCTCAAACCTTGTTATTGATGACAGCATCAGTACTTACGGCATTATTTTTATCGGCATGGGGGATTAAGTTATTTAAACACTTGGCTGAAGGAAAACTACCATTAGTACAATCTATTACTATCGATACAAATTTACTCATGGTTGCCATTGCATTAAGTATTGCTTTAGCTTACATCTTTGCTTTAGTAACGTCTCGTCTCGTTAATTACAAAGAACTTGGCGCGCAGTTACAATCAAGTGGTAAGGGTAGCGTAAACCAAGTATCTGGTCGAACGGTTAGAATTTTAGTCGGCGTACAGATGGCATTAGCTTCAACGTTAATCATTTTTGCTTGCCTTGCGTTAACAAAAACTACCGATACTCTTAATCGTCCGATGGGGAGTATCGTTAATAACATGTATTCAGTCACCGCCTTTATTCGAGGTGAAAATGATGTTTTGTCAGTCACTGAACGTTTTGAGAAAAATAGAAAAATAAAAGCAGTATTGGTTAATCAAGCTAATATAAAACAGGTTTCTAGTGGTCGCAGTCCTGTTTCGTTAAGGGTAACTAAGTCTAACCTAACCGATATGGAAGGTAAGCAAACTCCTTTTATTCCTCAGGGCTGGATTGGCGCTGACTACTTTGAACATACCGGCTTAAAAATACTTAAAGGTCGTACTTTTAGTGATGCAGCACTACGGGGTGAAAAGTTTGAGATGTTAATTACCCAAAGCTTAGCATTACAATTAGATCCTAATGGCGATGTTTTAGGTAAAGTATACGATGGTCATGATCCAAAAGTTGAGGTTGTTGGTATAACACAAGACTTTAACCATCCTAACTTTTACGACCAAGACAAAGGAGCCCATATTTGGTGGGCAAGCCAGCCTTTTGCGTATAACTATATTATTGAAACTAAGCCTGGTTATGCATTAACTCAGGAGGATTTTTTACTAATATTACGCAAAGAAGATGCGCGTTTTAATATTTGGGAATTTCGTTCATTAGAAAAAGAAGTGGGTCGATTGATCTATATGGATACTATCACCTTATATTTAAGCTATATTCTTGCAGGTTTTACTTTATTGCTTGCTAGTGTCGGCATTTACGGCGTATTAAGTTATAACTTGGGATTAAGACGTTTTGAATTTGGTATTCGAATGGCTTTAGGTGCTAAGAAATCTCGTTTATATAAGTTATTAGTTAAAGATGCCATTGCACCTTTAATGATTGGTCTTAGCTGTGCAATAATTATTACAATTGCCATTTTTAGTCAATACTATGAAGCATTAAGTCCTTGGCTGACATTTGACGTTACGTTTGCAGTACCGGCACTAGTTCTTACGTTAGTGATAGCTTTATTAGCGAGTTTTAGACCGATGCAAAAAATTATAAAAGAGCGTCCAATGAAAGCCCTACGCAACGAATAGAAAAGCAATTGACAGTGATAACATACAAAAGATGATATCACTGTCATTTATTAACAACGGCAATAATCACACCGTTTTAAATACAAGACAAACTTATGAATGTAGTACTTATTGTTGATGATCAAATTGATGTTCGTATGTCAGCATCTATTGCGTTAACGAACCATGGTTACACATGTATTGAAGCCGATAGTCCGCTGCAAGCCATGGAAAAATTAAAGTCTGAGCAAGTTGACTTAATATTACTCGACATGAATTTCAGTTTTGATACCACATCAGGTCAAGAAGGCTTAGCCTTTTTACAAAAACTCAAAGACGAAAATATTCAACTACCTACAGTGGTAATGACCGGTTGGGCAAGTATTGAAATGGCTGTAAAAACCATGCAATTAGGCGCCAACGACTTTATTGAAAAACCATGGAAAAATGCTCGCCTTGTTTCTATCGTTAAACAGCAACTTAACAGTGCTGAACTTAATCAAGAAAATGAGCGTTTTAGCGCTCTCAACCGCTCAGATAAAAATGAAAATTTTGTTAAATCGCCACAGATGCTCAACTTGTTAGATAAAGCCAAACGAGCAGCAATTAGCGGCGCAAATATTTTAATTACTGGTGAAAATGGTACTGGAAAAAGCTTACTAGCGCAGTATATTCATGATCATTCAACACTTTGCGAAAATCGTTTTGTTAGTGTCAATATGGGCGCTATTCCTGAGTCTTTATTTGAAAGTGAATTATTTGGCCATAAGAAAGGCGCATTTACTGACGCCAAAGAAAACCGTTTAGGTCGTTTTGATATAGCCTCAAATGGCACCTTATTTTTAGATGAAATAGGCACCCTACCTCATAACCTTCAAGCAAAAATACTAAGAGTATTGGAAACGGGTGAATACGAAGTGGTGGGCTCAAGCCAAACACAACAAACCAATGCTCGTATCATTTCAGCAACCAATGCGGATCTAGAGCAACTAATTGCTCAAGATAACTTTCGCCGTGATTTGTTATTTCGATTAAATACTATTGAGCTTAATATTCCTCCGCTTCGAGAACGCCCAGAAGACATACTTGTTTTGGCTCAATACTTATTAAATAAACACAGTCAAAAATATCGCAGAGAAAACATCACTCTCGCTGCAGAGGCACAAGCCGCGATATTAACCCATCCTTGGTTGGGTAATGTTAGAGAACTCAGTCACGCTATTGAAAGAGCAGTGATCATGTCAGACCATAATAGTCTTGATGTGAAGTCACTTGGTCTTGGCAATCATGGACATACAGATAATAACGAACATCCTTTAATAACCTTAGAGGAAAGTGAGAAACGCACCATCATTCGCGCCATTGAGCATTTTTCGGGAAATGTAATTGCCGCAGGTGAATATTTAGGTTTAAGCAAATCGGCTATTTACCGACGTTTAGAAAAACTTAATGTTGACCTTAAAAAATTGGAAGCTTAACGTTGGCCATAAAAAATTGGATATTTAGCTTAGTGCAAAAACGAAAAAAAATGAATCGTAAACTATCACTTGAAACAAAGTTGATTATCCTTTTTGCGTTATCTGCATTATTGTTACTAATACCATGCTTGTATATTATTTTTGATTTACAACTCGACTTACTTGAAGGCTCAACCTTACTGTTATTCTTTCTATTACCTGGTTACTTATTGTTTTCACGAAGTTATAAATACATAACCGATGTATTGGAGCGAGTTGGCTTACAACTAGACTCTATTGGTAATGAAGAGTTTAACAGTTGGCATTTGGCCGGATTTCATGGCGGTAGAATTGAAGCATTAAGAAGTGATTTTTCACGACTAAGCAATAAACTCATTACAAAACGATTTGAGTATATGCATAACGAATCATTTTTATTTGAGTTTATTAAAGACCTTGAATTACCTATTTTAGTCTTAGACCACCATCAACAAATTTACTCTTCCAACAATACCTTTAATTCATTAGTCAAATCTTCAACCAACGACTTAGTAGGTAAAAAAGTTTCATTGTTAGGCATAGAATCAATTGATAATTCATGGCAGCAACAAGAGCAATCACCATTTACTAAACGTTATCAAATAGCCCAGCATATTTTAAAGAGAAGTGGCCGAAACTATCAATTACTGGTGCTATTTTCCATTGAGCAGCAACTACGCGAGAACGAAAAACAAGTGTGGCAACGTTTGATCCGTGTGCTTAATCATGAAGTTCGTAACTCACTCACCCCCATATATTCAATGACCCAATCACTCCAAGAAATGAAGTTAGCGGGTCCTTTGCCACCAGAGCAACAACAAATTGAAAAAAATATCCTTAACGTTATTGAAAAGCGCTCTTTGCAATTACTTGATTTTGTCGAAAATTACAGCGCTTTTAATAAATTATCCCCAGCAAAAATAGCAATCATCACCTCTTCTTCATTAAACTTACGCCTACAAGCACTGTTTCCATCGCTGACTATTATTCAACAAAACAACATTCAATTTGATGCTGATATTGGTCAATTAGAACAAGCCTTAATCAACATCATTAAAAATGCCATAGAGGCTAATGATGCTAACTCATCAAATGCTCCAGTGACTATGACTTGGCAACAAAGTCAGCACAATACTTACATTCAAATCACCGACTCCGGCTTTGGCATTGCCAACCCCGATAATTTATTTGTCCCATTCTATTCCACCAAGGAAAAAGGAACCGGTATTGGCTTAATTCTAAGCCGTGAGTTTGTAAGAAACCAAGGGGGAGAACTCACCCTTAAGAATAGAAAAGACAGCCAAGGTGCGATTGCCGAGATTACGCTAGTTCACAACTAATTGCCTACAACTTAGAAAAACATCACCATAACTATCGACAAAATAGCGTCAGCGATGGCATAGGAAGCAACATGTACATTAAACCTTTTTTTATAGCTTTTTTATTATTATTTCTTTCACTATCAACATATTCACGGCCAAATTCTACTAATGTACTTGATATTGCATTAGCTAAACAACTCGATATGCAGTTGAAAAAAAACGCTCAAAGATATGGTATTGCAGGGCAATCAGTACGTATTCTAAAAAACAATAAAGTCATATATAGCAGTAAACATGGTTTTGCTAACGTCGAGTTTTCGATGCCAATAAATAAAAACCACCGTTTCCCGAGCTATTCAGTAACAAAGCTATTTACCAGTGTTTTAATGATGCAACTTGTTGAACGTGGTGACGTCGATGTTGCTCAGTCAATACGGAATTATTTGCCATATTTACCTAAACATTGGCAAAAAGTAACTGTTGAACATGCCTTAAATCATACCTCTGGCATCCCAGAATACATGAATAGGGTAATGACAACGAACCAATTTTTACCAACAAAAAAAGCAGTGTTTTTATCATTAAGTGAACAACCAGAACATTTTAAAATCGGTTCTCAAAATAATTACAACAACACTAATTTTTTAGTTCTCTCAGCGATATTAGAAGAAGTTACAGGTAAAACATACGGTGAACTTGTACATAGTCTTATTATTAAACCACTGGGTTTAACAAATACGGGGCATGCTAGCGCCAGAGCCGTTATTAAAAACATGGTATCGAGTTACATAGGAAAAAATGGACAACTGATAAAAAATAGAGAAATTGACTGGTCCGGTTATTCTTTTGCACATTCTGCGCTGTATTCAACTCCTGTAGACCTAACAACATTTATGACAGCTTTAGTTACAGGAAAATTTGTAAAAAAGTCGACATTAAAAAACTTATGGCAACCTATGCAACTAAACAATAGTCAATATGGACGTTATGCCTTTGGCTTTGAATATAAAATCAAGGATGGTTATCAACAAGTTGGCCATGACGGTGGTAACAGGGTAAAGCTTCGACATTATTTTAATAGTGATCAAAATGATAGTTATACCATTGCCTATATGACGAACGGCAATAGCAATGATGTTTGGACTGACATACTGGCTGATAGTTTAATGGCAATTATAGATAAAAATCAGTTTCTACTTGCCGATCTTAGTGAACAATTTATTACCCTTGTAATAGATAACAATAAGAAAAAATTACAAAATTTATATGCCAAACTATCAAAAGTACTTAAAGGGGACTTAATCGCCATTGAACGATTCATTGTCAATTATTCTTATGGAATAATGTATGGTGTTGGAGCAAAACCCTCCATTCCAGCATTTGAATTTTATACAGAAAAATTTCCTAAGTCAGCGAATGCTTGGGATAGTTTGGCCGACGTATGGCAAGTCTTAGGAAATAAAAAAAAGGCGATTAAATATTATAAAAAAGTTCTAGAAATAGCACCTAATGCAACCAACGCAACAAAACAATTAATCACATTAAAAGCTATTAATTCGAATACCTAATAAAATATTATGGTCTGATGTAGGCCTGCTTATACATAACTTCATTAGGAAAAAGTGATTTTAAGTCTTTATTAAGTGCCAATTCAGCAATTTTTTTATCAAAATAACGTTTGAGGAATCGACCTTGCTGGGTATCATGAAAGACGAGAAACAAAGGTGAATTCTCTATCAGTACCTTTTTGGGTAGTTTTTTTAGTGACTCTGCTAAGTTATATCCGTATTCCAAAATGATATCGACTTTCCCATTCTTCATTAGCTTCTGACATTGCGCTTCTGATGTTTGAATAATATCTTTTGAAGACAAAAAATGGACTTGTTTATATGAACTTGAGCCGACTTCAGAACAAACGACCAAACTTGTATCCTCATTATTATACCTTGTGATAACCTCTTTATTTTGGCCAATAGCATATAAAGGATATTCATAATCAATATGATATGAAGAATAGATTACATTCGTTAACTTGTTAATACGATATGCGCCAACCAATACGTCCATTTGGCCTCTTTCAAATTCCTTAACGGCTCTTTCCCATATTGATACATCCTTAGTTAAGCTAAATTCTAATGAAAAAATAGCATCTATAAGTTGCCAATAAACACCGCTGCCATCAGCATTAGTATAGTCAGCCCAATTCCCTGAAATAAAACTTACTTTGTTGCTGCGTTGAGTCGTTATTTTCATTTCTGAATCAATACCATATTTAATTTGAAGCTTTTTCAGTGTGCCTTGTTGTTTAAGTGAATTAAAAGCATTTAATAATGGTTTTTTTAAGTGTTTATATTTAGTTGAAAGGTAATGATAATCAAATTGTGTACTTAACGTTTCAATAAGAAAATTTGGATTTATGGCTACTTTGTCATCTAGATCAAAATCCATAAGCAACACGGAATCGACTCTTCTTTTAAGTAACATTTGGTTAAGTTTATTGGTATTTTCAATAGGAAATTTATGCACATTACTCTTTAATGAGTCTGCATATTTTTTGGAAATCAGGCTATTTTTGGCATAAGTAATTGATCGAATATCTTCATTTAAACAATATCCACAACGCACCCGATCGCTAACCTTAAGCAAATCAAAATTTAATAACGGAAAAGGTACCTGTATTAGAGATGGGTATTTATTCTCGATAACCTCAGCTCTTGCTAACGCCGCATCCAATTTATTTGCCTGAACAAGTTCTAACTCTTTATGACCATCAATATCCGACCACTTAATAGAATATCCTAAAGACTCATAGGCAACGGTTAAGACCTCTTTTACATATTGTGCTTTCAATGAAGAAGGAGGAGTTCTTAAAGTGATAACCTCTGCCGAACCGCACAATGGCCAGGATAAAGACAATAATATGAAAAGAAAATAAATATTTTTTATCATTTAAAAGTTAACCTATCACACGTCATAATTAAAAAAACAAGAAAAAATAGCTCTAAGGATATTTACTAGCTTAATTATCAGTATAACAACAGACTCAATTAAGCAAAAATTTTAATATAAAGATTTGAGAGTATTGCAATATTCATTACATCTGCATCTAACATTGAACGAAAAATTTTCATCTTGATACAAACTCATCTATTTATAACCTGAACCTGTCGTGCAATGAGATATAGTCTGCTAATAAACCTTTTTATTTGTGCTAAAACAGCAATACCCATGAGAGGAAATGATAAAATTTCTTTTTTATGACTGCATTAGGGTTTGTTGACCTTTCGCGTTTGTTTTTGCAGCAAGTTAATGAATTTTTATACAAGGCAGAGCCTATGTAGTGTGGTTATTCCACATAAATGGGTGATAACGCCGTAGAAATGTTCATTAACTTGCTGCCCGAAGGGTTCAACTCAGTAAATCCTGCTCTTTGTTACTCGTCTATTACATAGAGCAACTATGCTACTTTTCTCATGCCGCGATCAGAATCTACTGAGTTGAACAAAATTCATACGCGAAAGGTCAACACGCCCTAATTTTAGTGACATCTTCTTTAAAGAAAAGACGACTAGTTATGACCTATTGATTATTATAGATAATAATATTCATATCGTTAATGTTGCATTGAGGAAAGACTATTTAATAAGTATATTATACTTCGATGCAATAACATTAAAATTAAGATATGAGGTTGTTTCAGTTTAGAAACTATTTTTACTTAGGTATGTTGTATTACGAACTCAATGAAATGCCTTACTAGTCGCCTATAATAAGAGATAGTATTTTTCAATAAGATAAGAGGAATATACAAAAGACTACGGTCTCTACGTTTTTTACCTCCACTCAAATTCAAACTTTTGTTAACCTAAACGAAGAGGTAAAGTTGTAGCAAGACGATGATATTGTTGCGTTTGTAAGACATTAATTCACGTTATTCTTTACCTGCCAATTATCAATCAATGTAATAAATACATCTTGCTCTGATAATTTAAGTGCAACAGACAATACCGTATCGTCACTCAGTTTAAGGTCGCTATTATGATCAGTAGAAAAATCGACTCCCGCTGTTAACCCTACTCTTTTTTTATCTCCTGATGCCCGCTCATTTTTTAGACGTTCTAAGTTAGTTAGTGCTTTTGGTGCAAGCTTTAATATATAAATATCCATGGCAGGGCTATTGTTAAAGAACTCATTTACGGCGGCCTGATTTTTCTTATTAATAACTTCTAATGGGAAACGAATGATCCTCTTACCATCCTCATCTTCAACGCTTGCGGACAATTTAATTGATTTTGTAGGTTCAAAATTAACAGTACTATTTATCGACACTTTGACCAATATTCCATTGGGATCAACATTAAAGAAATCTTCCGGTTTATTATCGGAAAAATGCATCATCGTTGCATAAGGAATACTTGAGCATGATGTGAAGATAAAGGTAAGTAGTAAAAAAATTATTTTCATTTTAGGTCTCGTGCCAGTGATCTCAAGTCTAGGTTAAAGAGTATTTATATTGAAACGTTTTATTTGATTAAAACCATTTGGTAATCCTTCACGATAAAGTGGTTTAAGCATTTCACCATCGGTGACTTTATTATCAGAGCATTGCTTATTTTCCAACAAATAAACAGCCTCAGCCAACATAGGATCTTTTAAGTCGCCCCACCCTCCCTCAATCGTATCAATTGCAGGACAATCAACAGGAATACCATCAAAAAAATCGCCCTCTCCATCAGCATTATGATTATGGTGAGTAATAGCTAATATCATTTGATCACACAACTGCGAAACACGCATTCCCACTGGCTTGCCATTAGTTTTTTGACCTACTAATTTGACATTTAAGTAAGGCTTAAGAGAGTTAATTAATACTTCACTACCTGAAGATGACTCTTCCGTTGTAATAAAAACGA
>Ga0209396_1002315_pt1 | contig 20169 bp, 13 predicted proteins | sample GOMGulsemesocosm_6_FD_184638 | JGI IMG/M metagenome (GOLD analysis project Ga0209396, IMG submission 184638) | Methane-oxidizing microbial communities from mesocosms in the Gulf of Mexico - GOM8C Gulf of Mexico (SPAdes) (version 2) | ecosystem: Environmental > Aquatic > Marine > Cold seeps...
ATTTAGACGGAAATATAAATAAATCTAGGGTTAAATAAAGCTCAGCGAGTTGTTGCTTGTTTTGCCAACCAACGAATGTAGCGTTAGGGAGTTTCAGCTTTAGTTCATCTTCAGCAGGGCCTTGGCCCGCAATTACAATACGTAAATCTGGAATAGAACGTTGAGCCTTTTCAATAATTTCAGGTAAATCAAACAAGCCCTTTTCTTTACTTATTCGACAAGCAATAAACAAAATTGGCGTATCTTTTGTAGCTCCAGACACAATGTCTGACTTTTGAATACGTCTAACATTATGGTTTCTGGGTTGAGTATGATGAGCAGTCAAAAACACCTTGTCTGCATCTATTTGCATCTCAAAATCTGACAACCATTTTTTGTGATCACTATTGAGTACAAAAATTCCATCGTATCGGTTATACAATGCGCGTAATAAACGACGTACTCGGTCACGTTCATACTGAGTTAACTCTGTTGCATGCTTAATAAAGTCAATCCAGTCTGTATGCATAAAAAAATAACTAGGCACATTAAACATTTGCTGAATAAACAATGAAACCAATGCCATTGGACCTTCTGTTGAGCAAATGATTCGGTCATAACCACCTTCATAGAAAATGCGGGCTATTGCCATTAGATCAGGTATTCGAATAACTTGGTCGTTGTAATGAGGTACAGAGAAGCTAGTGATAGGGCGAACAACATGTAAATGAGATTCAGACGAGAGATTGTCGTGACAGACTAAAAAATCAATCGGAAGATCAGCTTTTTGAATTTCTTTTAATTTACCTGATAATGAGTTTGAAACGCCATTTTTATCACGTAAGGTATCTGTTAGGTACAGAGCTTTATTCTGATGACGGTTTTTACCAACGTATCCTGCAAAATCGTTAAGTAAACTTCTGTTTTGATAAAGTACACGGGTTGAAGCTAAAGATGCTCCTGCTAATACCGTGCTAATTAATAATGGGAAAGAAAGATGGTCAAGTAATTTCCCAACTTTAACGTTACTCATGTTATCTTTCTTAACGGTATTACCAAAGAAAAGTGCGGTAAGTTGGCTTGGCACTTCAAATTTTCGGGTAATTTCTTCAGTAGAAATTTTTGAAAGCTGTGGTGTTAAGTTCTCACTGAGTGTTTCTTGTATTTTTGACGCCATCAGCTTATTTAAATAGGTAAATAATTCACCTATAACTTGATTAACGGTAGTCACGAATTCTTCAGGCGATTTCTGTTTGCTATCCGCTATTCGTTCTAAATATTCAAAACAAAAACGATAATTTTTTGATGTGTTCCACTTAACAAGCTTATTAGGCTTTTTACCTTGAAGTGCATCGTGTATAAATTCGAAGAACTTCATCGCTTTTTTGTTTTTCTGCATTTCAAGCAAAAAATTACTAATGGCAAAGCAACCAATTTTATCCCATGCTGAGCCTCTATGGAGCAAAATACGTAACAAACCAGGATCTGATATTTTTGTCGCAACTTGTGAAAAATAATCGAGCAGGGCAATATTCAGTTTCTGGTTTTCACCTATCTGACCAAACGGGGTGACATTTCCAAGTTTTATCGCCTCTAGAGCAAGAGCCGACGCTTTTTCTGTTTTAAGTCTTGTCGCTAGGTTTTCAACATACAAGCTAGAGCCGCATAAACCTGCAAAAATACCCGTGTGGTCATCTGAGCCACCGGTAAGTATTTTAGGTTTTAAAGGGTCTACACCAAAATCGGCTGGGTTAAGGTTATGTTTTACAGAATAAGATATTATTTTTTCAGAAGTCAGGGTTTGTGCCCAATTAAGCGTTAACACACTTTGCCATAAATCTCTTTGCCCATTTAACACTTCAAAACGTTGAAACATCACAGCAAGTTTTTCAAACAAACCCAAATCAATTTTTTCATTTTTAGTATAAAAATAGAGTGGGTGAGGCATAATCACTGGAATATCATTAGCAGCGGTATACTTTAAAAACTCATAAATATTTTGCCGCTTTTCATTCAGTTCCACCTCTTGTTCTTGAGTAAACCCATACGTTAATACGTGAATAAACAACTCATACTCAGGAAAGAAACAAGTAAACTCGGCACCAACAAGAACATCAATTCCTTTATCAATTAACTCCCAGCACGAGCGGGCATTATTATGGTTAGTTACCGTAACCACATCCATCTTATTTGATTTTAGTAACTTAACTAAGTCTTTAGTTTTAAGCCAGGTTTCAGGTAAGCGTAATATTCTACCCCAAAGTTCATCGGGAATGTCGCTGTTATGGTCGTGACAATGTAAATCTACTTTCAAGGTATTATTACTATCAACTTTGGCATTTTTTTGTTTGATATACTGTGTAAACTCTTTTTCAAGTGACAATCTAAATTCACTAGTACCTAACTTCATTTGACCAAGTGAGCGTTGGCTGTTCATAACCGGAACATTATTCATAATTAAGCTACCTTTTTAGTTGTTTTTTTAGCTTTATCTGTTGTATTAACCATGGGCGTATCTAGTTCGTTTTGTGATAATTCAGACTCCATCAATGGGTCTATATGTTCAGATACTTGAAATGGTGGTTGAATAAGTGGACTAGGTAAAATATTCGACATGATAGGAACTACGCTTCTTATCATGTCGAATAAGAATTGGCGCTTTATATTTTTATTGGTTAAAAGAGGAGATTGCCACCACCAACCATCGTTATTCATTTGGGTGGCGGCAGTAATAAATAGCTCAACCACTTCAGTAAATTGTTCATCGGTAAAATCAAAGCTCATTATCATACGGCTAGACCCTAACCAACTTAATTCTAAGCCAACGTCTCTTAAGTAAAATTGCAGCATCCAGTTATATCGACTTGGCTTGGTATATAAAATTGAAAGCACCGTGTGCATATTACTAATAGTGACCGGAAGGTTTTCCTGCTTTAGTCTGAGGTTGAAATACTCAACCCTACCATCCCAAATACCTTCAATAGTTTGATAAATATTTTGAATCTCTGGCGATTGAATGCGATTAAGGAATACATTCATCGTTCCCATAACACTCGGATGTGAATTAAATGTTCCTCGAGCAAAAGAAACATTAGCAGGAGCTTCTTTTTTAAAGCGCTTCATTAAATGTGCTTGACCCGCTAATACGCCTACAGGTAAACCACCTCCTAGGGTTTTACCATAAGTCACTAAGTCGGCTTGAATGTTAAAATATCCTTGCGCGCCTCTATAACCAAGTCGAAAGCCCGTGAAGACTTCATCAACAATAAAAACGATATTACGACGATTACAAACCTCTTGGACTCTATTTAGCCATCGAGTGTAACGAGCACGCTCAAAGTTTGTTGTCCTATCACTCGCTATCAACGTAGAGTCAGAACCAGCATCTGAATTTGGGTGAAATGCCTGCATAGGGTTGATCAGAACACATGCAATATCATTACGGGTAGCGAGCACGTGTAAAGCATGTTCACTTAAGTCGGCTAATGTGTATACATCGTTTCCTTGGCGTTGATTACCCACCCCAGGTTGAACACCATCCCACCAACCATGGTAAGCACCACAAAACCTCACTAAGTGTGATTTTCCTGTGTGATACCGAGCAAGGCGAACTGCTTGCATTATGGCTTCAGTACCTGACATATGAAAAGACACCTCATCTAAACATGATATATGTTTTATTAATTCAACATTTTCAGCGATTAAAGGATGATAACTGCCTAAAACAGGTCCTAATTTTTTAACTTGTAGAGCGCCTTCTTCAATGCAGTCTTTGTAAAAGTCATAACCAAACACATTAACACCGTAAGAGCCGGATAGATCGTAACGCCAACTACCATCAAGATCTTTTATCTTATTCCCTGTGGTTTCATCACAAATAGAGCCTAAAGTTAATGCTTTTGGTAATAGCGCACGGTAAGGGAAAGGAATACGGTAATGGCTGGTAAATTGAATATCGGAAATACCAGATTCTAATGCTCTACAATAATTAAGCGTTTCGGGACCGTTTTGTCTTTTATTGTTAGATAGTACCAATAAAGCTGATTGGCGTTGTTTCGCAATGTTTTCAGGAGCGCCGTCACTACTAAAGTAGTTTTGTTCGTTGTAACTAAAATAAGGGACTCGTTTTGCTATTCTACGCGACCATTTACTATGCCCGCGTAACGAAGGGTGTTTAGCTTTTGACAGCTGTAATCTAATTTGAAGCTTTCTAACAACATAAATAATGAACACCGCTATCAACGGGTATAAAATAAAGTTATCAGCCATGATTCACCTCTCAAACATAATTTGAAATTAGATTAGCAATCAACTTTGAAGAATTTATGTCAGTTATATGTCATTTTTGTAACAGCATTCGCTTTTTTTGTTTTTGGGGGGAGTTATCGTTAATTGGTATAAATATGTAAAGGAAGGAATAGATATTGTTGAGAAAAGTGATAAAAAGTAAATAAAAAAGGCTTTTGAAATAAATCAAAAGCCTTTTTGCTTCGCAACCATTTAACTTAAAGTGAATTAAGCAAAGTTAGCTGAAGCGAAATCCCAGTTAGCTAATGCCCAAAAAGCATTCATGTAGCTAGGACGTAAGTTACGGTAATCTACGTAGTAAGCATGTTCCCATAAATCAACTGTAAGAACTGGTGTAACACCATCTTCAGTTAATGGAGTAGCAGCGTTAGAAGTATTAACGATTGCTAAAGAACCGTCAGCGTTTTTAACTAACCAAGTCCAGCTTGAACCAAAGTTGTTAATTGCACTTGCAGTAAATTGCTCTTTAAATTCAGCGAAAGAACCAAAGCTAGCAGTAATTGCATCAGCTAGTGCGCCAGTTGGTTCGCCGCCGCCGTTAGGGCTTAAGCTGTTCCAGTAGAACGTGTGGTTCCAAATTTGTGCTGCGTTGTTAAATACGCCAGCAGAAGATGTTTTAACGATATCTTCTAGAGACTTACCTTCAAATTCAGTACCTTCGATTAAACCGTTAAGCTTAACAACGTAAGTGTTATGATGCTTACCGTAATGAAATTCTAAAGTTTCTTGTGAAATGTGTGGTGCTAAAGCGTCCATTGCATATGGTAACGCTGGTAGTTGGATAGCCATTTTTGTCTCCTGGAATTAAATATAAATTTTTATTCTTATACATATAACAAAGAATTGGTTTGTTTTTAGTAAAAACCTAGTAAACTGCTCAGGTATTTATAGAGCTTACCTATTTTACCCGATTATAGTGCGATTGACATCGGTTTTATCATGGTTAGTCAGTTTTAATATATAACTATTTTTTTTGTAATATTAATTGCGTTATATAACTACACATTCTTTACGTAGTTTTTATATAATGCAATAAGTAAATTAAATATAGAGGTCATCATGGATACTATCGAACGTATTAAAGAGCAAATTTCTGAAAACTCAATTTTATTGTACATGAAAGGTTCACCTAAGCTTCCAAGCTGTGGGTTTTCTTCTCAAGCGTCTCAAGCGTTAATTTCATGTGAAGAAAAATTTGCTTATGTGGATATTTTACAAGATCCAGAAATCAGAGCAGAATTACCAAAGTACGCTGATTGGCCAACGTTCCCACAATTATGGGTAGACGGCGAATTAGTAGGCGGTTGTGACATTATTATAGAAATGTTTCAACAAGGTGAGCTACAAACTTTGATTAAAGAATCGGCAGCTAAAAACAATTCATCTGAAGAAGCGTAAATTCTTTCAGATTAGCTATTGAAAAACAGAACATTAGTCACAATAATTACAAATGTTCATTAGCCAAAAGGCTATAAATTATATAATTCATATATTAGGAGAATAAAATGAGTGTATTAGTTGGTCGTCCAGCCCCAGATTTTACTGCAGCAGCTGTTTTAGGTAATGGCGAAATTGTTGATAGCTTTACGCTATCTGAAGCGATTAAAGGTAAAAAAGCAGTAGTATTTTTCTACCCGTTAGATTTTACATTTGTTTGTCCTTCAGAATTATTAGCTTTTGATCACCGTATGGAAGATTTTAAAGCACGTGGTGTTGAAGTAATTGGTGTTTCTATCGATTCACAATTTTCTCACAACGCATGGAGAAATACCCCAGTAAACGAAGGTGGTATTGGTCCAGTTAAATATACTTTAGTTGCTGACGTTAAGCACAGCATCTGTCAAGACTACGATGTTGAGCATCCTGAAGCTGGCGTTGCATTCCGTGGTTCATTCTTAATTGATGAAGAAGGTAATGTACGTCACCAAGTAGTAAACGATTTACCACTAGGTCGTAACGTTGACGAAATGTTACGTATGGTAGATGCATTACAATTCCACCAAGAGCACGGTGAAGTTTGTCCTGCAGGTTGGAACAAAGGTGATGAAGGTATGACTGCCTCTCCAGACGGCGTTGCTGCATACTTAGCGGATAACGCTGACAAGTTATAATGTAAAACATTATGCTATTTAAATAAGCCGCTGTAATAGCGGCTTTTTTGTGCCCAAAGCAAAATATTCATTGTTGTCTATAATTTAAGAATGTGAATTCTTGAGAGGTAGGGTTTATGATCCTATTAGGTGAACAATGAAGTTTTTTGTCAAGAACATGCCATATTTTTTCATATCACTAAGTGGCTATATTCTAATGTTCCATAAAGGTTGGTTATTAATAATGTCTGCCGCCTTATTTTACGGAGTAGGTTGTATAATAGTAGTAACACGTTCTGCAGAAAAGCGATTAGACCTCGAAAGTAAGCGTAAAATTCGGCATCACCTGCCTGAAGTTTTTTATGAGTACGCCCCATATTGGTGTTGTGCTACGGCGATATTTGTCATTATGGCAATAGAAAACAATTTCGTGCGGTTTGCAGCCTTATTATTGTTAATTTATGCCTTAAGAAATTTAATATTAAGGCACAACAATCGCAGTAAAAAACCTAACCACTTTTAACATTATAGGTTCATTAGGCGTCGGCTTCATCACCCGTTTGAATTGGAGCTAACGGCCATCCACCTAAAGCTTTCCACTTATTTACAATATGACAAAATAGCTCAGCTGTTTTTTCAGTATCATATAAAGCTGAATGTGCTTCACTATTATTAAAATCAATTTCAGCGGCGATACAGGCTTTCGCTAAAACAGTTTGACCAAGCGCTAAACCCGAAAGGGTGGTGGTATCAAAACTAACGAACGGATGAAATGGAGAGCGCTTAATTAAACAACGTTCAGTTGCCGCATTAACAAAACCCAAATCGAATGCCGCGTTATGAGCAACCATAATGGCGCGCTGACAACCGGCGGCTTTCATTTTTTTTCGGATAAGTTTAAAGGTTGCTTTAAGAGCGGTATCTTCACTTACTGCACCACGTAATGGATTGGTAGGATCAATACCGGTAAATTCTAACGCCGCTTTTTCAAGGTTGGCCCCTTCAAACGGGTCAACATTAAAGTGAATCGTCTCATCAAGTGAAAAATCACCATTTTCATCTAAAGACAACGTTGTTGCTGCAATTTCAAGTAACGCATCTGTTTGTGAATTAAATCCAGCTGTTTCTACATCAACAACAACCGGGAAATAGCCTCTAAAGCGTTGAGCAAACGCTGTTTTGTCTGATGGAGTGGTGCTTGAAACAGGAGAATCAGTAGTAGGCATAAAAAAAAGACTTATTTATTTTTAAATTATGAGTAATTATCTCAGAAAATAGCTAAAATGAGTACGAGGAATTAATTGTTTTTCAATTTTTATCCTGAATTCGTTAAATTGATGTTAAAGTTATTATTAAATGAGTCGATACCTATATTGTCATTTATAAATCCTGTTAGATTAATTATGAAAAAATACTTTATATCCGCAGCTTTATTATTAACCCTATGCCAGGCAAATGCTGGTATGAGGCAGTATAGTGCCGACTTAACTAATTCTGATTGGCAACTATCGAGCGACTCACGCCTAGAATGCACACTTTCTCATAACATTCCTAATTATGGCGAAGCCAAGTTTTACAGCAAAGCTAATCGTAGAACAAATTTAGAATTTGAATTAGACATGATGCGCCTGCCAGACAATTACTCATTGGCCGAAGTACGTTCCGTTGCGCCTAAATGGCGACCGGGTGTTGCAGGTTATCCGTTGGCTAATATGAAGCTGCACAAACAATTTGCACCTAGTTTGCCTAAAAAAGTTGCTTGGACCATGCTTAACGAGCTAGACCAGGGTATGAGTCCAACATTTTATTACAATGACTGGTATCGCGATAGCAACAAAATATCAGTGGGCTTATCTACAGCTAAGTTTAAAAAAGCGTATCAACAATTTGTTAGCTGTGTTGGTAACTTATTAGATTACAATTTTGACGATATTTCTTACACAGTACTTAATTATCAGTTTGGTAGTGACAGCCTAACCAAATCATCAAAACGTAAATTAGCGATGATCGCAGAATATTTAAGTTTAGATACAGAACTTGAATTAGTCCTTATTGACGGATACACAGACAGTTACGGTGCGCGTAATGCTAACTATAAAATGTCGCAACGTCGCGCTAAAACTATCCGCGAGCAATTTGTAAAAGTAGGTATTGATCCAAGCCGAATTGAAGCAAAAGGTTATGGTGAAAAACGTCATGTTGCTTCAAATGATACTATTATTGGTCGCTCGAAAAACAGACGTGTTGTTATTCGAATGGATAAGCCGTAACGCTACATTTACCAACTTTTCCAAACAGTTTATAAATAATTAATTTTATTTATTGAATAGGACTCTAGGTTCACATAATCTAGAGTCCTATTTTTATATGGAAAATTAACTTATGAACATTGCTTTAAAAATCGCCGTGTTGTTTTTCGCTTTTGTTGCGCAGCAGGTTTTTGCACAAAACAAAGATGCCTATACCTATGCTAATTACCACCAAGTAACCACCACAAATATCTACCTAGATCTCGATGTCGACTTTGACAAAAAATCATTAAGTGGTTTTGCTGAATTATCACTAGAGTGGTTATCAAACGACGCTCACCCCGTAATTCTAGATACGCGTGACCTCGTTATTAAACGTGCAATGGCTCAACACTCTTCTGGTGAATGGGTAAGTATTCCACATGCACTAGCAGAGCGTGACAATGTATTGGGTTCAAAGCTGACTTTGTATACAGCCTTTAAAGCAACAAAAGTCCGTGTATATTACCATTCAACTGAAAAAGCGTCTGGCTTACAATGGTTATCGCCTGAACAAACAGCAGGAAAAAAACATCCTTTTTTGTTTAGCCAAAACCAAGCGATTCACGCACGTTCTTGGATCCCAATTCAAGACACCCCAGGTGTTCGCTTAACTTATACCGCACGTATTACTACCGACAAAGAACTATTAGCCGTAATGAGTGCTAATAACGAACCCAACGCAGCACGCGATGGCGATTACACCTTCTCAATGCCACAAGCTATACCATCTTACCTAATCGCTATTGGTGTAGGTGATTTGCACTTTAAAGCCATGAGCAAACAAACGGGTATTTACGCAGAAACTAACATACTAGATGCAGCCGTAGCCGAGTTTGATGATACCCAAGCAATGATCGACGAATCAGAAAAGTTATTTGGACCATACCGCTGGGGCCGCTACGACTTATTAATATTACCGCCGAGCTTTCCATTTGGTGGCATGGAAAACCCACGTCTGTCATTTATCACGCCAACAGTTATTGCCGGTGATAAAAGCTTAGTAAACTTGATCGCCCATGAATTAGCGCATTCTTGGTCAGGCAACTTAGTAACAAACGAAAGCTGGAGAGATTTATGGTTAAACGAAGGATTCACTAGCTATGTTGAAAACCGCATTATGGAGTCTGTATTTGGTACCGACAGAGCCGTAATGGAACAAGCGCTAGGTGCGCAAGATTTAGGTCACGAATTAGCAGAATTACCACCAGGTGATACACAACTATATATTGACCTAAAAGGGCGTGATCCAGATGACGCGTTCTCAGGTGTTCCGTATGTAAAAGGCCAACTATTTTTAATGTACCTAGAAGAGAAGTTTGGTCGTGAAAAGTTTGACCCGTTCATTTTAGAATACTTTAACAGTCATGCATTCCAAAGCTTAGGTACTGAAGCTTTTGTAGTGTATTTAAAGGAAAACCTAACTCATAAATACCCAAACATCGTTTCAGACAAAATGCTTAACGAATGGATCTTTGAACAGGGATTACCATCTGTTTCACCAAAACCAACGTCTAATGCTTTTAACGTTATCGATTCAACTACACAAAAATTAATAGCAAAACAAATACCGTTAACTGATGTACATACAACTACATGGACAGTGCATGAGTGGTTACACTTTATTAATAACTTACCGTTAGACATGAACCAAGAATTAATGGCAGCGTTAGACAAGCGCTTTAACCTAACGCAAAGCACTAATGCTGAAATAGCACACGCTTGGTACTTATTGTCTATCAGGGCAGGTTACAACGAAGTGTACGACAATATGGCTAAATACCTTAAAGCTATTGGGCGTCGTAAACTTATCGTACCTTTATATAAAGAACTGGCTAAAACAGATGAAGGTAGAGCATGGGCGCTTAACGTATACAAACAAGCTCGCCCGGGTTATCACGGCCTAGCACAAGGTACAATTGATGGTATATTTAAGCAATAACACAGCTTAGCTTAAAGGTTAAATCTACCACCGAGAACACAGAGACGCTTCGCTACACTGAGAAGTGATTAAGTGGCTAAGACTAATGTGTTGTTTGTTCTTCCTCGGTGATGGCGCAGCCATTCGGTGTCCTCTGTGGTTCAATTGTTTTAATCAGTAATAAAAGACTAAATCTACCACCGAGAGCACAGAGACGCTTCGCTACACAGAGAAGTATTAGTGGTTTGTTCTTCCTCGGTGATGGCGCAGCCATTCGGTGTCCTCGGTGGTTCAATTGTTTTAATCAGTAATAAAAGACTAAATTTACTACCGAGATCACAGAGACGCTTCGCTACACAGAGAAATGATTACGTTGTATCTTTCTTACCTCGGTGATGGCGCAGCCATTCGGTGTCCTCTGTGGTTCAATTGTTTTAATCAGTAATAAAAGACTAAATCTACCACCGAGAACACAGAGACGCTTCGCTACACAGAGAAATGATTACGTTGTATCTTTCTTACCTCGGTGATGGCGAAGCCATTCGGTGTCCTCTGTGGTTCAATTGTTTTAATCAGTAATAAAAGACTAAATCTACCACCGAGAACACAGAAACGCTTCGCTACACAGAGAAGTGATTGTTGTTTTTCTTCCTCATTTTTTTGTAAAAAGCTAAAATATAGAAACGAAAAAAGGAGCTAAATGCTCCTTTTTTAATGGCATAATAGTTTAAGGGAAATTAAACCACTATATATTTAACCAATTACAAAGGCTTGTATCGAGTTACCATCACATCAACCTGTCTAAAGTTGTCTTGCTGAGAAATAACCACGCGAATGTAGTTATTACCATGGTTGAATTTCTGTGTTAAACGGCCTTTTAAGCGGTTAGATGAAGTAGGAATACCATACTTACTGCGATAGAAATCAATTACATTCTGCTCGCTTTTTGAAGTGAAGTAATTCACAACGGCAGGTATTTCCGAATCGTATTGCGCAAAAATACGAGCATCAGTCATCACTTCAATTGATACTTTCTGTGTATCTTCAGCCAAAGCAGTAGTACTTAGCGATGTTGAGCTAATGGCAGAACAAAACATTGAAAATATCAGTGCCTTCTTTAATTTATTATTCACAGTATTTCCTTATAAAAAATATAGAGATATGTATAGGTTATATCATGTTCGTGATAATTATTGAATAAAAGCCTTTCTATAATTATCAACCCATAAATTGGTAGCGCCACAAATAGCTACCGGCATAACAATCAAATTAACAATAGGGATCATCGAAAACACAGCAACAGTAATACCAAAACTGTAACTCAACCCCTGTTTTTCCTTTAAAGCGTCTTTCATTTCTTTAAACGAAATTTTATGATTATCAAAAGGAAAATCTTTGTATTGCACCGCCATCATCCAAGCAACAAACATAAACCAAATTATTTGCCCGATCACAGGTAACAGCAGCATAATCAAGAAAAAGCCGATAGCTCGAGGCACATAGTAATATAGTTTTTGCCATTCACGACCAATAGTACGTGGAATATCTTTAATAATATCGTTAAAGCCAGTATCAGGTAAGCTTTCACCCGTAAGCATTGACTCAACTCTTTCAGACAACAAACCATTAAAGGGTGCAGCTAACCAGTTTGCCGCGGTACTAAATACAAATGAAAACAAAACCAACACGGTAAGTAAAACAAGCGGCCAAAGTACCGTACTTAACCACGACAACATCTCAGGAAGCCAGTCAGTAAACATTGCCATGTAATGGTCTATTTCCATATACAAAAGATAAAAAGCAACACTAAATAAAATCAAATTGATAGACAGAGGAACAAAAACAAAGCGTTTAATTCCCTTTTGTTTAATAAGATCAAAACCTTTGAAAAAGTAGCCTGCACCACTGGTATTCGGTATTGAGTTTGTTTCAGTATTCATTGTTTAAAATTTCGCCTAACTAATTGATATTACACATGTGATTATATGTTGAACGACGTAAAGATAACAGCACTGAAATGTTACAAACCACAACAACTTCTGTTAAAGTTAATCATTATTTAAAAAATTTAGTTTGAAGCGGTATAAATTAACCGTTAAAACATATTCTTGTGCTTAAAAGGTAATTCAACAAACATGATTTCCAAAGGTCTTTACTAATATGCGTTTAAAGCATATCAAGCTTGCGGGCTTTAAATCCTTTGTTGATCCCACCATAGTTCCCTTTGAACAACAAATGACCGCCATCGTTGGTCCTAACGGTTGTGGTAAATCAAACATAATTGACGCAGTTCGTTGGGTTTTAGGAGAAAGTTCCGCTAAAAATCTCCGTGGCGACGCCATGACCGATGTTATTTTTAACGGTTCAGCAAGTCGTAAACCCATAGGTCAAGCCAGTGTCGAATTAATATTTGATAATATCGACGATCGTATTCAAGGAAATATGGCTGACCGAAATCAAATATCCATTCGACGAGTCGTAAACCGCGAAAGTACTAATACCTATTACTTAAATGGCACCAAATGCCGACGTCGCGATATAACCGATATTTTCCTAGGAACAGGATTAGGGCCTAGAAGTTATGCCATTATTGAACAAGGTACAATTTCACGTTTAATCGAATCAAGACCTCAAGATCTTCGAATATTTATAGAAGAAGCAGCAGGCATATCAAAATACAAAGAACGCCGTAAAGATACAGAAAATCGAATTCGACATACCCGAGAAAACCTCATCCGTTTAAGCGATATACGCTCAGAGCTGAGTTTACAAATTGACAAGCTACATAAACAAGCCGAAGCAGCTAAACGGTTTAGAACCTTAAAAACACAAGAACGTCGATATAAAGCTGAATTGGCAGTCCTTCGCTGGCAAGGATATAACGAGCAAAGTAAAACATATCAGCAGCAATATGAAGCTGCCAATACTGAAATTGAAGCACTAACACAAAACCAAAGCGAAAAAAATATAGAGCTGTTTACCGCAAAACAACAGGTTGAATTAGGCACGTCTTCAGTATCAGAATTACAAAACAGCAAAATAACGCTTACCAATAACATTGCTAGAACCGAACAAAACATAAAACATATAAAACAACAAAGTTTAACCATTAAACAAAACAGCGAACTTACTCAGCAACAACTTTTAAATGCACAAGCAAAGTTGAGAAGAGAACAAGAAAAATCGAAAATAGTTAATCAGGCATTAGCTGAAAAATTACCAGACTTAACAACAATAGAAAAAAAAGTTGCCGAACATCAACTTCAACTAGATTCTTTAACCGCAGAACAAAAAAAGGTTCAGCTGTTATGGAAAGCCGCGCATGAAAAAATAAGTAACATGACCACCAAAACCGCGTCAATTACTAACCAAATAGCGCTCGAAAAACAAAAACAACAACAAGTCCAAATACAACTAGCTTCTAACAATGAGCAATTAGTTGCCATAGCCCCTCACTTAATTGAAAGTAACAATCAATCAAATACAATCGATAAGCTTAATCAGCAACTTCAACAGGCAAACGTTGAACACCAACAACACATTCAAACGCTAGAGCAAACCAACAAATACATCCAAGAAACAAATCATAACTGCTCCAGCCAAAGCGCATCTATACAAGTTTTTAAGAATAATTTAGCCACAATAAATAAACAGTTAACTACTCAACAAAGTTGGCAAGTAGAACAACAAAAACATATAGATAATGGTACTAATCAAGCCGAATCCGCGTTACGCGTAACCGATATGTTGAGTATAAATAACGAATGGGGAGAAGCACTTAGTAGTGTTTTGTCGTATTGGCAGCAAGCTCAGGTTATTCCGTTAATTAATAGTGTTCTGGCGAACATTGATGAGTTAGAACAAGTCATGTTGGTTAACGATTCCACCATAGAAAATGCACGACCAGGAACATTAGCTGAGCAAGTATCGCAACTACCTTCAGCTTTTTCATTTTTGAATGACATATATATAGCCGACTCGTTGGAAAGTGCTCAAGCAATGTTGCCATCATTGGCTAACAATGAATCTGTTATTTGTAAAAACACAACGTGGATTGGACAAGGGTTTATACGTAAAGGTCATTTTGAAGAGACCGACACCGAGTTAACTCTTAGTGAACAAAAACAGCAACTCAGTCATAATATCGACCAGTTATCGCAATCAATAATAAATGGAAATACTCGCTTAGCTGAGCTTAACCAAACTCGAGATACCATTATTAAAAAGCAAAAAGATATTCAACAACACATAACGTTAATATCAGAAAACCTACAAGCAGAGAAACAAAAAGACGCAGTAAAAGCACAGAATCAACAAATTTATCTCAAACAGAATGAGCAATTACAAAAACAAATAACCTCTAACCAATTCTTTTTACAGCAATGTGAAAAAGCATTAGAAAAGCTCAACGAAGAGTTGAATCAATTAGCACAAAACAATAAATTAACGGCTGAAGATCAATCAATAGAAAATATTGAAAAACAACAAGCGTTAATAGAAAATAAGTACCAGCAAGTTCAAACCAAGCTTAAAGCCTTATTGGATGACAAACAACAAGTTGCCATTAGCATTGAGCAACTAAAAAATGAAAAAGAACAAACAATTCAAGCAATAAAAAGCGCCGAATACTCCATTGAACAATTTACCAAACAACAACGTTCGAATAACGACGTAATTGAAGACAGTATTGAACCGTTAAAGGTCGACGAAAAAAACTTACTTACGTGGTTAAAAGAAATGGCTGAAGTTGATGAAAAAATTCATAAACTTCAATACACCATGGCAGAAGCACAAGCTAAAGCTACAGCATTAGAGAATGAACAAAAAATACAACAAGATAAAATATTATCACTTCGAGAAAAATCAGCTAAATCGAATTTAGACGGTGAGAGTTTTAGACTAAGAGCCGAAACCTCATTAGAAGCATTACAAGAAACTCAACTAATGTTTAATGAAGTGATCAACAACATGCCAAAAAATGCAAAAGAGAGCATTTGGCAAGCACATATTATTCGATTATCTAAAGATATTGGTCGTTTAGGTGCAATAAATTTAGCAGCGATTGACGAATATGAAAGTCAATTAACCAGAAAACAATACCTAGATACACAAAATGACGACTTAACGACGGCAATAACCACATTAGAAGCCGCCATCGAAAAAATAGACAAAGAAAGTCGGCAAAAGTTTAAAAACACATTTGAACAAGTAAACAAAGACCTTAAAACCTTATTTCCAAAGGTCTTCGGAGGAGGGCGAGCCTATTTAGAGTTAACAGGAAGTGACATGTTAGACACAGGAGTGACCATAATGGCTCAACCACCTGGTAAAAAAAACAGTACTATTCATCTATTATCTGGTGGTGAAAAAGCGCTTACCGCTTTATCATTAGTATTCGCAATCTTTAGATTGAATCCAGCACCGTTTTGTATGTTGGATGAAGTTGACGCTCCGTTAGATGATGCTAACGTGAGCAGGTTTTGTAATTTAGTTCGAGAAATGTCTCGAACTGTGCAATTTATTTATATTAGTCATAATAAAATAGCGATGGAAATGGCATCTCATTTAACAGGCGTAACCATGTTTGAACCAGGAGTATCAAAAATGGTAGCGGTTGATATTGAAGAAGCTGTCGCCATGGCTGAAATATCGTAGGTTAGGTGATGGAAGGCGATTTTAGAAATACCTTAATAATAATAAGTGCAGTGGTAATTGCTGCAATTTTTATCCATGGTTTTATAACCATAAGAAAAAATAAAAATCCGTATAAATTAAAAACAAGCAATGAAAAAGTTGAGCCTGTAGAAAGAGGGTTCGACGGTTCTGGTTTTGATAACGACGGAGTAAGTCAAACTCGTGTTATTGGTGATCAAGAACCCTCGGCGGTTAAAGAATCTATCGCAAATCAACCTAAAAATTTGATTAAAGATAGAAAGCCAAAACCTAGGTCAAAAAAGCCGAGCTTTATTCCAAGCATCAATACCGAGATTGAAGTTGATAGTGATCCTGTTATTGAAGGGTTTGACTACTCGGCTGACAAAGAGCAATTGCATGAAAACCCTCAGCAAGACATAAGTTTAACAGCTACGGGTGCTGAAAAAACGGATATTAACGAATCTACTCCGTTTGAAGAGGTTGGCGACGATATTGCTGACTTCGATTACGGTGCCACTGAAGACACAGCTGAAGTGCCAGAGCCTGTTAAAGCAGAACCTGCTATTTATAAAACGCCTGTTACACAGGAAAAACCAAATAGCACACCAGCTAAAAAAGCACCAGTGAAGAAAAAGCCAGCACTGAGTAAAAAACAACAAATAAAACGTAATCAAATAGAACTTAACTTTGATGAACCTAACGGAAACGACATGCCATCAATGAGCGCTCTTGATGACAGTCCTGCTAAGAAAATTGAACGACCAATTGTTGAACCTGAAGTATTAGCTATATCCGTTGTAATGCCTGAAGGTGAATATATTTCTGGTGCCGCGTTACTGCCAACATTGCTTACACTTGGCTTACGTTTTGGCGACATGAACATATTCCATCGCCATCAAGACAGCGCAGGTAATGGTAAAGTTACGTTCAGCTTAGCAAACATAATGAACCCAGGAACGTTTGATTTAGATGCAATTGAAAACTTTAATACGCGTGGCTTAACCTTGTTTATGACATTACCCAATGCAGGTGACCCGTTTGAAGTATTTCAAAATATGCTCAACGCAGCTAAACAAATATCTATAGAATTTAACGCGCAATTACTTGACGATAAACGTAGTGTAATGACCAAGCAAACTGAACAGCATTACACCAGTAGAGTTAGAGAATTTGAACGTAAAAACAGAATCGCCTACGCGTAGGTAAAGTAGGGTAAGTAGGCTTTCTCTGAAAAATATTTGAAAGTTCAACAGACCCTTACCAATTAATAAAAAGGCTCTATAAAAATTATAGAGCCTTTTTTCCTTAAACTGAAAAATAAGAACTAAACCGTCGATATTATGCCAAACACTTCGTTACCTCAGCGCGTTACAGAACTTCACCAACTTATTAATCAATATAATCATCAATACTACGTTCTTGATGAACCCACAGTTCCAGATGCTGAATACGATCGATTAATGAAAGAATTGATAAAGTTCGAAACGCAAACACCTGCATTTAAAACGGTTGACTCACCCAGTCAAAAAGTTGGTGGTGAAGCCCTAAAAGCTTTCACCCAAGTTACTCATCAAATGCCAATGCTTTCACTCGACAACGTATTCTCAAAAGAAGAATGGGACGCCTTTGTAAAACGCATTGTTGATCGCATCGGCGACAATACATTTAAGTTATGTGCAGAACCTAAACTAGACGGTTTAGCCGTAAGCCTACGTTATGAAAAAGGTGTATTAGTTCAGGCTGCGACTCGTGGTGATGGGCAAACCGGTGAAAACATCACTGAAAATGTACGCACCATCAAATGCATACCGCTAAAATTAACAGGCGAAAACTACCCTGATGTACTTGAAGTACGTGGTGAGGTATTTATGCCAAAAGCCAGTTTCGACAAGCTCAATGAAAATGCGATTAAAAAAGGTGAAAAAACTTTTGCTAATCCACGAAACGCCGCAGCAGGTAGTTTAAGACAACTTGATTCCAAAATAACATCAAAGCGTAACTTGGCTTTTTATGCTTATGGTTTAGGCTTTGTTGGCGATTTAAAGCCAGTTATAGACGGCGAACCGACAGCAATTGAAAATACCGAGTGGTTATCAAACTCTCATCATCAACGCTTATGTCAGGTTAAAGCGCTTGGGCTTCCAATGTGTCCTGAAGTACAGTTACTAGAAAATAGTAACGACTGTGAAGCGTTTTACCAAAGCATTCTTAATAGCCGAGCAGACTTATCTTATGAAATTGACGGAACCGTATTAAAAGTTGATGACATAGCGCTGCAACAAAAACTTGGTTTTGTCGCTAAAGCACCACGTTGGGCAATGGCATATAAATTTCCAGCGCAAGAAGAACTCACCATACTAGAAGACGTAGAGTTTCAAGTAGGGCGCACCGGTGCAATTACACCAGTAGCTAGATTAAAACCGGTATTTGTTGGTGGAGTTACCGTAAGTAACGCAACACTACACAATCAAGACGAAATAGAACGCTTAGGAATAAAAGTCAGCGACACTGTTATTATTCGTCGTGCTGGTGACGTTATTCCACAAATTGTTAGCGTAGTACTTGATAAACGCCCTGAAAATGCCACTGAAATAACATTTCCTACATCATGCCCAGTGTGTGACTCAGCAGTACTAAAAGCGGAAGGTGAAGCTGTATTGCGTTGTACCGGTGGATTATTTTGTGGTGCTCAACGTAAAGAAGCAATAAAACACTTTGCTTCTCGAAAAGCGATTGACGTCGACGGACTAGGAGACAAGCTCGTAGAGCAATTGGTTGACGAAAAACTCATCGCTACACCAGCAGATCTATTTAGATTAACTGAGCTAAGTGTAAGCACCATAGAACGTATGGGACAAAAGTCTGCTTCAAACTTAATTAACGGTTTAGAAAAAGCAAGAACCACCACCTTACCTAAATTTATTTACTCGTTAGGCATAAGAGAAGTAGGCGAAACTACCGCAAATAACTTAGCTCAACACTTTTTAACCTTCGACGCCATCAAACAAGCCGATGAAGAAACACTACAAACTGTGCCTGATGTTGGGGTTATCGTTGCTAAAAATATCATCAATTTCTTCAAACAAGAACACAACCTTGAAGTAGTAACCGATTTAGCATCGTTCATGTCGTGGCCTGAAATTAAAGTACTGGCAGCGGATCAGCAGCCGTTATTAGATCAAACTTTTGTTTTAACAGGAACGTTAAGTCAAATGGGGCGAAACGAAGCGAAAGCCGCATTACAATCTTTAGGCGCAAAAGTTTCAGGCAGTGTCTCAGCTAAAACACATTTTTTAGTGGCCGGCGAAAAAGCCGGTTCCAAGTTAACTAAAGCACAAGGCTTAGGTGTAGAAATACTCACCGAAGACGAATTAGTGAGTTTACTAGATGGTCACGGTATAAATATTTAACCTGAGGTTAATTAATAGTACACCGGTAGGTCGGGGTTTACCCCGTCAAATATCCAACCTACAAAAGAATACTCGATAGTATACCTGTAGGTCGGGGTTTAGCCCGTCAAATATCCAACCTACAAAAAATACTCAATAGTACACCTGTAGGTCGGGGTTTAGCCCGTCAAATATCCTAACGACACAACACGAAAACTTGATGGCCTGAAGGCCAACCTACAAAAAATACTCAATAGTACACCTGTAGGTCGGGGTTTAGCCCGTCAAATAGCCAACCTACAAAAGAATACTCAATAGTATACCTGTAGGTCGGGGTTTAGCCCGTCAACATCCAACCTACAAAAAAATACTTAATAGTATACCTGTAGGTCGGGGTTTAGCTCGTCAAACAACCAAACGACACAACACGAAAACTTGATGGCCTAAAAGGCCAACCTACAAAAGAATACTCGATAGTATACCTGTAGGTCGGGGTTTAGCCCGTCAAATAGCAAAACTACCAAACTACGCGATGTAAC
>Ga0209396_1002318_pt1 | contig 20165 bp, 12 predicted proteins | sample GOMGulsemesocosm_6_FD_184638 | JGI IMG/M metagenome (GOLD analysis project Ga0209396, IMG submission 184638) | Methane-oxidizing microbial communities from mesocosms in the Gulf of Mexico - GOM8C Gulf of Mexico (SPAdes) (version 2) | ecosystem: Environmental > Aquatic > Marine > Cold seeps...
TTACTTATTAACGGTAAAACCTAAAGTGATGATTATATCCTTGGGCGAGACCGATGATTTTGCCCATGATGGCCATTACGACAGCTACTTAAACTCTGCTCATCAAACAGACAAGTTTATTGCTGATTTGTGGCATACCTTGCAAACAACACCGGGTTATCAAGATAATACCGTGTTAATGATCACCACAGATCATGGCCGCGGCAGTAATAGCGATGATTGGCAACACCATGCTTCAAAAAAAGCAGTGCAAAGTTATATGAAAGATCTTAATAAATTCCCTGACGGTATTGTTGGCTCTGAAAATATTTGGTTTGCCGCTATGGGGCCAGGAGTTAATGGGCGCGGTGAAATAAAGACTACTGAAGAAGTTAAACAAAATCAAATTGCCGCCACCGCGTTAACCTTGTTGGATGAAGATCCTAAGGCATTTAACCCACAAGCAGGCACAATCATTAAGGAAGTTTTTTAATGAAATCTGTCATCTTTGTAATGCTGTTGCTGAGCTTTTTAAGCGTATTTATTTCAGGAAACGTTGCGGCACAAAAGATTCTTTTTGGCTCATGCTCACATCAAGATAAAGCCATGCCCATATTAAAAGCAATAAATAAAGAAGCTGCTGACTTGTTCATTTTTTTGGGAGATAATATTTATGGTGATACTAAAAACATGCAAGACATGGCCGATAAATATCAGCGCTTAGGTAATAACCCTGAGATAAAAGCATTACGTTTAGCTACGCCGACTATCGCCATTTGGGATGATCATGATTATGGTGAAAATGATGCTGGCGCAGAGTTTCCACAAAAAGAGCAATCACGAAAGCTGATGTTGGACTTTTGGCAAGAGCCGAAAAATTCTGCTCGTTATACGCAAAAAAACGGTATTTATACTGCCTATATGTACGGTGAAACACATGAGCAAGTTCATGTGATTTTACCTGATTTACGTTGGAATAGAGATAGGCTAACCAATGTAGGCATGCTTGATTATCGAAACAAACGTAAGCCAAAAAATATGGGACCTTATAGCCCTCGCTTGGAAAAAAATGCTTCCATGTTAGGTGAAATACAGTGGCAGTGGTTAGAAAACGAATTACAAAAACCAGCCAAAATTAAGATTATTGCCTCAAGTTTACAGCTACTAGCTGAATTTACTGGTTGGGAGTCATGGGCAAATTTTCCTAATGACAGAGATCGGCTATTGTCGTTAATTAAAAAACATCAAGTTAATGGCGTTATTATAATTAGTGGTGATACACATTGGGGCGAAATGTCTAAACTAACCAAAAACCTGGATTACCCACTCTGGGAAGTTACCAGCTCAGGCTTAACCGAAGAGTGGAAAGCAGTAAGCCCTAACAAACACCGTATCGGAAATTTCATTAACAAGGTCAATTACGGCGAGTTATCCATTGATTGGCGGCAAGAAGATCCACAAATCATCTTGAATTTAAAAGATGTTGCAGGAGACGTATTTAACCAGCAAAAAATGCGCTTATCTACTATTAGCCCTTATCACAAATCACCGGAAACGACAGGGACAGAGTAAGGTTAAGGCGTTTTGAATGCTTTACTCTAACCAAGGGGTTAACTGTGCTCTAAATTATGCTTGCTCTAGTATTTCGCGTTGTTCAGCTACTTCAATACGAATATCAAAATCACGAGGTAACTTCTCATTACTGTAATCAAATGCTGTTAGTTCAGCGTCATTCGCAGCGTTTAAATGTGTATATTGATTTTCCATAATTAGTTACCATCTATTATTAATATTTATTTAATATGTAATATTTTTACGTAATAATCAACTCAAAAATGTATTTGTAGTAACGTTACCTGTCAGAATGTTGTTAAATTACTATATTTGACTGGTGAAATATAATTTATATTAATTATGCCTGGGAGGTGGGGAATTGAATAAGGGGCAGTTGAATGCCTCTTTGGTGAAGCTGTCACCATAAACAGTTAAACTCCTGTAACCCCCCTCTATTTGTAACGTTTTATTTCAAGGTTACATTTCGTCGCAAAATAAATGTATCTTATCTACTCTTTCTTAAATGACAGCATTTTTATGGTAAAAGTGCTGTAGATTCTGCAACTAACTATTATTTGGATGGGAAATGAACTTAACCCGTGCCGCTTTAAAAAACCCTGCTGCTGTTATTGTCATTGTTGTGTTGGTGATGGTATTTGGGTTAATGAGTGTTTTTAAATTACCTATTCAATTAACGCCTGATATTGAACAACCACAGATCAATATTTCTACTGGTTGGCCAAGTGCTGCACCTTCAGAAATGGAGTCGGTAATCATAGAGCCGATTGAAAATGTGGTTAAAAATACCCAAGGTGTCACTAAGGTTACCACCAATATTCAACGTGGTTTTGGCAATATAACACTCACCTTTGATGTGGGTGCTGATATGCAAAAAGCCATGCTTGATGTGATTAATAATCTTAATCAAGCGCCACCCATTCCTCTTGATGCTATGGATCCTATCGTCTCTGCTGGCGGTGGCAGAGGAGGCCCCAATACCGCTTCTTTAATGATTAAAACACTGCCTAGTAATCCAACACATGATTTAGGCCAATATCAAAAACTTATCGAGGATGTCGTTCGTCCTCGTTTTTCCCGTATTCCAGGCATGGGACAAGTTAATTTACAAAGTCATCGTCCTAGAGAATTAAGAATAACCTTTGACCCACTGAGAACCGCTTCATTAGGTTTATCACTGTCAGACATCAGTTCAACTATTTCACGCGCCAATGATGTTTCTGCAGGTGTTGCTAATGTTGGTAGACGACAGTACACAGTGCGATTTTCAGGTCAGTACGATATTACTAACTTAACGGAAATGATTATCGGCTACAGCGGTGATCGCCCTATCTATTTAAAAGATATCGCTACCGTTGAAAATACCTTGGTAGACCGTTTTGGTTTTAATATGCGCAACGGCCAACCATCGTATTATTTCACCTTGAAACGCCAAAACGATGCTAATACGGTAGCGCTACTTGATGAAATTAATATTGCTATTAAAGAGCTTAATGCAGGACCTATGTTAGAAGCGGGTTTAGTTATTGAACTCAGCTTTGATGCCTCAGTACATATTCGTAATGCCTTGAAACTAGTGCAAAATAATCTTGGCTTAGGTATCGTCTTAGCCTTACTTATTTTATGGTTGTTTCTTCGAGGCTGGAAAAGTATTTTCATCATTGCGGTAACCATTCCTATCTCACTAATGGTGGCCTTTGTTGCACTGAGTATTTTTGACCGCAGTTTAAATGTTATCTCATTAGCAGGCTTGGCATTTTCGGTAGGCTTAGTGTTAGATGCCGCCATCATAGTACAAGAAAATATAGTGCGGCTACGTGGTTTGGGTATGGACGGAAAAAAAGCCGTTATGCGCGGCGCCTTGCAAGTTACGGGTGCTCTGTTTGCCTCTACTGCGACGAGTGTTGCTATATTTTTACCTATTTTATTTATGGCGGGTATCGAAGGTCAGTTGTTCTCTGATTTAGCGCTGACACTTTCTATTGCCGTTATAGCCTCACTGGTGACAGCTATTACTATTTTACCAATAGCTAGTCAGTATTGGCTTAAATCTCAAAAGGACATTGACCCGTTTTCACATTATTGGGAAAAATTAACCCGTTTAGTGATGCGCCTCACCAATACGCAAACTAAGCGTATTAGCTGGATTTCCTTTTTATTGGGCGGCTCTCTTTTAGTTATTACTTTATTATTGCCAAAAACTGATTTTATGCCTCGTGCGCCGATTGATGGCTTCTTTTTCAGTTTAAATATGCCACCAGGTGGTAACGTTGATTTTATTGAAAAGGAAATGGCATCGCTCGTTAAGGCAAGGTTAGCGCCTTACCTTTCAGGTGAGAAGTTACCAAAAATAAAAAGCTATAATTTTTACTCTTTTGGCTCAGGGGCTACAGGTGGCTTTATCTACTCAGCCGATCCAGCCCATGTTGAAGACTTGATGGACGTCATACGAACGGATGTTTTAGGTGGACTGCCTGATACCCAAGCTTTCTTGTTTAGAGGCTCAATGATTAACGTATCCGGTGGCGGCAATGGTCGAACGGTAGAGCTTAATGTACAAGGCCCTGATATTGAAAGCTTAATGACAGTGGCACAAGTCGGTATTGATGCGATTAATGAATCAATGCCAAGCACTACCGCCTTTCCAAACCCAGGATTAAGTTTATCAGAGCCTGAATTAAAGCTCGTGCCTAATGATCAACGCATAACCCAAGCAGGGTTAACTCGCCATGATGTTGCTAATGCCATTCGTGCTTATACCAGTGGTTTATTTATTGGTGAATACTTTGATGGTAATGACAGAGTCAATGTGATTTTACGTGGTGAACAATGGCAGACACCTGATGAATTAGCGTCTTTGCCTATTCATTCACCTCTAGCAGGTATTCAAACCATAGGTGAATTAACCTCTGTTTCAAGAACAGCTGGGCCAACAAGCTTAAGACGTGTTGATGGTAAAAGAACCATTAGTATTCAGATCTCTCCGCCAGCTAACATGTCGTTGGAAGAGGCGTTAGTTACCATTAATGAAAAAATCATTCCGAAAATGAAAGAGCAATTACCGTTTGAAGCATCTATTCAGCTCAGTGGTAATGCCAATAAAATGTCGGCGGCCATTAATGATATGGTGAAGAACTTTGCCTTGGCATTAGTTATCCTGTTTTTGTTAATGACGGCATTATTTAAATCCCCTAAAGATAGCTTATTAGTGTTATTGGTTATGCCATTAGCGGTTGCTGGCGGTGTGGTTGGTTTAAACTTATTGAATTTAGTGAGTTATCAATCTTTAGATTTATTAACCATGATTGGATTTATTATTTTGCTTGGTTTAGTGGTAAATAATGCCATCTTAATTGTCGACCAAACTAGGCAAGCAGAAAGAGAAGGTTTATCAAGAAGTGATGCGGTAGCTCAAGCTATTCGTATTCGCGCTAGACCTGTATATATGAGTACATTAACAAGTTTATTTGGCATGTTGCCTTTAATGGTAATGCCGGGGGTTGGTAGTGAAATATACCGAGGCCTCGCTACTGTGATTGTTGGCGGCATGTTTATCAGTGCAATTTTCACCTTGGTATTGTTTCCAAGTTTATTAAGGCTTGGTGAAAAGACACTGAATAATACAAATAGCCGAAATAATAACGTGGAAGATTTGCACCTTGCAGCACAAGAAAAACCCTCATTACAAGCCAAAGTTAGTTGAAACCTGGCTAGGAGAAAAATATTTTGAAAACAGTTACTTTGAAAAATACCTTTAAAAATCGTGTTATCAGTTCAATTGCCTGCGTTCTTTTTACCAGTCAGTTATCTTATGCTGCGGATGCGCCGCCAAGTCCTGTGGAAATCGATACTGTGACTGAAATTACGCTAGCGGCTACTGCTGATTTAATGGGAACAGTACATAGTCGTTCCTATGTGAATATTACTGCCAGTGTGAATGGTCGATTAGAATGGTTACAAGAGCCAGGTGTGATGGTGGCTAAAGGTGATGTGTTGGCAAGAATGGATTTATTGCCACTGCAGTTGAAACAAGCAGAGCAAAAAGCACAAATTAAACGAGCTAGTATTAATTCACAGTATTTCAATAATGAATTAAAGCGTTTACAGAAATTAAAACAGACCAATTCAACCTCGCAGTTTCAATTGGATCAAACCAAATCGCAATTTGAATTAGCACAAGCTGACAGTGAAATAGCGAATTTAAAGTTACAACAAATTGAAGACCAATTACAAAGAGCAACGGTAAAAGCACCTTTTGACGGCGTAGTGACCGAGCGTGTTGTGCGAGCGGGTACTGATATTAGTCGTAGTGATGTTTTGTTAAAACTGCTTGATACTGAACATTTAGAAGTGCGTTTATATGTACCTGTTAAATATTTAGCCTATGTTCGCAAAGGACTTGAGCTGAATTTACAAGCAATAGGACAAAACATATCAACCAAAGTGACTTCAGTTATCCCTAATACTGACCCACGTTCGCAAACCTTTGAAGTAAGAATACAGATACCGCAACACTTAAATGAATTTTGGACCGCCGGGCAATTAGTCAAAGTTACTGTACCCATTCAAGCTGCAAGTCCTAGTTTAACGATTCACCGAGATGCGCTAATTTTGCGTAAAGATGGCACCTTTGTTGTCAAGGTTGATGATGAAAGCAAAGTGCATCGTTTGCTGGTAAAAGTGGGTAAAGGCACAATTGATAGGGTATCTATTCAAGGTGATTTGCAAGGTGGTGATAAAGTGGCCATTCGCGGTGCTGAAAGGTTGAAAGAAGGGCAGAGTGTAGTTGTTCAGTAATAGCTTTATTTTCTTCTATGCTAGCACTGGTGATATAGCTAAAGTCATCTATTTCACCATAATTTTTTGTTGTGAACTTACTCCCAACTGAATCCTCAAACTTAACGGCACTGAAGCGGCTTGCTATGGTGGTGTCTAAATTAAATTTATCATTTTAGCCTGGTCTTTTGGTGATGTAGTTGATGATATTGCCCGCAGCACCATTACCATAAACTAAAGTCGCTTCTGCGACGTTAAGTATATTCGAACATGACTTAGCTGAAACCGAACATAAAGACCGAACTCACATACTTAGTAAAAACTAACGTATTGATAAATATCTATAAAAAATCTTGTGCTTATTTGGCATAAAACTTTCATTACTCTATTTATAACTTACATTATGCTTATATGAAATCATCTATAGCATCAATTATTGATAAGGATTTTTATGAAATACAGCTTATTAGTGGCGATACTTCTCGCTATTTTTACGACAAACGCAGCAACTAATAAACAACAAGGTGCTATTGATGAGCCTTCAACAAGTTTGCTTACTTTACTCACTGAAAAGCAGTGGATTCATGGAGCAGAAGATTGTGATACTAGTGAAGAACCTGGCCTTGAAGTCTTTCAATACGATGAATCAAGTTACATACTGCGTCAAAGCAAGTGCCTAAGCTATGAGGCTCCCTTTATTTATGTCTTAGTGGGAGATGAAAAAACACTTGTTATTGATACCGGGGCGAAAGCAGATGCTAAAGCATTTCCCCTGTATAAAACTGTGTTGTCTTTACATCAAAAACACGCAAGAGAAAGCCAAGTTGATAAGCGCGAGATATTGGTAATGCACTCTCATAGCCATAGCGATCATTATAGTGGTGACGAGCAATTTATAGGTCAGCCAAATGTCACAGTGATAGCAACAAACAGCGCGGGTATTGATGAATTTCTCTCTTTTGATAAAGGACTGAATCATCAAGTCACCCTTGAGCTTGGCGGGCGCAGTCTCACTATCATTCAAACCCCAGGGCACCAAGATGAAGCTATTTCCGTTTACGATGCACAAACCAAGTGGCTGCTTACCGGTGATACATTCTACCCTGGCTATGTCTATGTTAAAGATTGGGATGCTTACAAAAATAGTATCGCCCGTTTAGTATTATTTTCTAACTCTCATACTATCAGTGCAATTTTAGGTGCACATATTGAAAGGAAGAGCAGTGCAGGGGAATACTACGACGTAGGAACTATATACCAACCACAAGAATCTTCGTTGGTATTAATGCCAAACGATTTAATTACTTTAAACGAAGAGTTAAAAAAAACGGATACTCCAAAGAAAATATCCCAGAACGCATTGATTGTTGAACCATTAGGTTTTTTACCAACACTTATCACTAATGTTGTTGGATGGTTTATTGGGTGAGTACATAAGTTCTGAACTTTGAGCCAGTGAAAGTAGTAAAAATTCTGATTTTTCACTGGCTGATTTACCTAGACTTACCTAGATTTATCTGCTTTATAGGAGTCTGATGTTCGTTCCTTTGAGGCAATCGCCATTAATTACAAATCTCCATAATTTCTCCCAAGTCTTATTATATCTTTAACGTATAGTCATTTTACTATCAGTAAAACTCATAATAAGGAATATTTACTTGTCTACTCTCTTTTTTAGTTTCATTCGTAAAGTCTGTTTTGCCACAGTACTTTTAAGTGCAACAAACAGTCATGCTGGCTTGATTGTCATTTCAGGTGAGCTAGTGGGCGCCACGGGTGTTGTTATCTCCGGTCTTGGTACCTATGATGTATCTTTTGAAGATGGTACTTGCGCCAGTGTATTCACTGGTTGCGATGAATTATCAGATTTCGGTTTTGCTAGTGTTGATCAAACGATTTCTGCTGGTCAGGCACTACTTGAGCAAGTGTTTGTTGATAGTGAATTTGGCTTGTTTGACTCTATCCCAGCATTGATCAGAGGCTGTGAAGATGACAATAAGTGTATCGCTTTGATACCAAATAAACTTACCGAAAGTTGGGTTTTTAGCCAAAATATTGTCAATTCTACTAGCGAAAGTGCTGATAAAGTTAGTTGGAGTTCAAACTTAGGGTACGATCAAAGTATTGTTGGAAGAAGTAATACAACTTTTGCGGTATTCACTCAGGTAGTACCTGTTCCTACGCCAGCCAGTGTATTGCTATTTGCCTTTGCCTTAATTTCCTTAGTCAGATTTAAACGGAAAAAGTAATTATAAATAAAGAAATAGGTGATAAATAATAATGCTGGTATGTCATAGACCTAGTTATTACACCCATAGCTAGGTTTTAATATTAAGTAAATAGAGTTGAACCGCTAAATTATTTTCAATCATTTTCTAAGTGCAATAGCGTAATGCTATGTCGCTTTGCGCTTTTAGATAACCATTGATTTTGTGATGTTCAGGGCTCCATCCTTGTAAAAAACGATGAAAGTCAGCATTGGCAAAGCTATACAAGTTGCGCCATTCTGCCTCTAATGCTGAAAAATTAATATCTGGCTGATATTTATTACATGCCAGTCCCAAGGTCTTAAAATAATAATCAAGTAACTCGTTATGTCGCTGTGTTAAATCATCAGCAGTTAAGCAACTACCTAAAAAGTAACCGAGATCCTTTACCCCAACACCTTTGCCGACATACTGAAAATCAACGGCGGCTACACTGCTTATTTTATTGTCTCGATTATCGTCTATTTCGATAACCGCTGTTGTATCCAAGTCACTGAAACAAAAATTTGCTAATTTGGCGTCACCATGAACAATGGTTTGATAACGTGCATTGTTGAGCTTACTATCGATAAAGTGCGCCGCTTTTTTTAATGGTCCATCTTCCATGTTATTAAATTCATCTGCTCTTGTCTTTAAATGCCAATAAGTACCGACAGGCCATAAGTCATTTGCCTGATAGCCGATAAAACGTGCATGAAAGTTTGCTAGCCAGCTTATAACTGCTTTAACATCTGTTAACGACGACACGGACCCTTTATCGTCAAACCCTAAGTGTTGTAGGTCTTCCATAACCAGTATTTGTGTCCCTGAACTTGCTTGTGGCTTTGAAAACGCAATAACTTGCGGAACATAACAAGCTTGTGGGCAATGCTGAGCATAGCTTTGATAAAAATTGGCTTCAATTTTATAAGACGTTAGTTTACGTTGATGGCCTACTTCACTATGCCAACCACGAGGGTGAATTACTTGTTGCGGTGGAGTAACTGACTTAACTATCACTGTGGCTGCTCTAATAGGGCTGTAGTAACGCGTGATCTCCCCATAACCACTCCACAAATCCTGAAGGGATTCTTTATAGGATAACAGAGGATCCTCTAAGAGACGTTGGAGAGTGTTAAGCAAAGCTAGCTCAATTTGATCAAAAGGTTTGTGAAGAGTATACCTGAGTTTTTTTGTCAGTTTCATCACATGGTGGCAATAGAGAGGTTTGCTCAATGATGAAATAACTAAATTATGCATGGTGAAATAGATAGCAGCTGCGAAAATGATTTTACGGTAGCTTTTAAATAAGCAACATTAGTATAATTAAATACCCAGACCTTATTTTACTAAATCCCATGTTATCTATTGAGCAATTACACTTTCCATTATCAAATGATTCATCGTTATCAATTCAGCAATTATCTTTAGAAAAAGGTGAATCGCTGCTCGTTTTAGGTGATAACGCCAGTGGAAAATCAGTATTAGCGCAAATATTGGCAGGTGAAATAACTAACTATCAAGGCAGTGTTAGCTTAACTGAAAAATTCACCACATTAAGTTTTGAATTAGAAGCGCAAACTTTAGCGCAAGATCGCCTAAATGATCGCAGTAATTATATGGCTGAAGGGGTAGACAATGGCCGTACAGCGCTTGAAATAATTATTGATGATAATGTTTTTGTACAAAAAGACTTAGATGAAATAATTACCCTGTTAGCGATTGAAAAATTGCTTGAAAAGCCCTTCAAAATATTATCTACGGGCGAAACACGAAAAGTATTAATGGCACGAGCCTTGATGTTGAAACCGCAAGTAATGTTACTAGACGAGCCTTATGCAGGGTTAGATATTGGCTCGCAGGCACATTTAAGTAACGTACTTAATTCACTGATAGCTCAGGGTATCAGCATTATTTTATTTGATTTTTATCATCAAAGCCTACCCAGTAGTATTGAAAAATTAGTTTATATGCAACAGGGTAAAATAGTACTTTCAGGTAACCGATCACAAGTTATCGAAACCAAGCAATGGCAACAACTTAATGAAAACCATTATAGTCTGCCACATCATTTACCTGATTGTTTACAGTACGATCGCCTTGAAAAAAACGAAGCATTGGTATCAGTTAATAATGTTTCAGTAAGTTTTGATCAAAAGCCCATATTTAGCGCGTTAAACTGGCAGTTTGAGCAAGGGCAGCATTGGCGTATTATTGGACCAAATGGCTGCGGTAAATCAACCCTATTAGCCATGATTTCAGGAGACAGCCCAAAAGCATACGGGAAAGATATTCATTTATTTGGGGTAAAGCGTGGCAGTGGTGAGTCCATTTGGGATATAAAGCGTCATTACGGTTTAGTTAGCGCACAGTTACATCGTGATTACCGCGTATCAACTACACTAATGAAAGTGGTACTTTCAGGTTTTTACGATAGCATTGGTTTATATGATAGCCCCAGCAGACAGCAGGTTATTATTGCTCGTCAATGGTTAGTTTTATTAGGGCTAGAGCAACATGAAAACACCTATTTTAATCAACTTTCATATGGCGAACAGCGCTTAGTGTTAATTGCACGTGCAGTAGTGAAGTTACCTATGATTTTGATTTTAGATGAGCCATGCCAAGGGTTAGATAATCATAACCGTGATAAAGTTTTAGCATTAATGGATTATATTGCTGCAAACAGTAAAACTCACCTTTTATTTGTCAGTCATGACTTAAGAGATCAGCTTGAATGTATCACCCATGAGCTTGAGTTCGTAACACAAAGCAGTGATGAAGCAAGAGAAGTAGATGGTGAAATCTTATTAGGCTACGTTGCTAAGACAACCAAAAAGTAACTCACAAAAGTGTTAAAATTAAACGTTAAGTAAATCAATCGCTGTGTTTACACCTTGATGCAATGTGGAAAATATTCTTGATAAAGTAAAACTATAAATCGCTAAGCGGTATTGAAATATCATAGCACAAGCCTTTATTAGGCTCACTTTGCACGGTAATTTTTCCATGCAAAGTAGAGGTGACCAGGTTATAAATGACATGAGTACCTAAGCCACTGCCACCGCTACCTCTTTTGGTTGTGTAAAAAGGTTCAAATAACATTTTTATTTGATCTTCACTTAACCCTTTGCCATTGTCTTGATAACAAAGGGTAAAACTATCAGGTTCTTTCACAACAGTAATTTTTATATAACCTTTTTCCATATTATTCAGGCCATGGATAATTGAATTATTTATCATGTTATTGAGTATTTGAGAAATAGCCCCAGGGATTGTTTCAACGATTAAGTTATCTGGACACTCAACAATTACGTTATGTGGAGATTTTTTTAGAATGGGACGCATTGAAAGTAGTATTTCGTCAATATACTCTTTTATGTTTATTTCACGTGCTGCTTCTGAAGATTGGTCAACCGCTATTTCTTTAAAGCTATTTATTAATGTCGCCGCTCTTAATGTATTTGATTCTATGATGGTGCACGCTTCATCTACATCTTCAAAAAAGTAATCAAGGTGTTTATCTGATGCAGTTTCATTTGTTATTTTATTTTTCAAGGTTTTGTACTGGTGATGTAAATTTGTTATTGCGGTTACGCATATACCTATGGGCGTGTTTATTTCATGGGCAATGCCGGCAACCAAATTACCAAGAGAGGCCATTTTTTCTTTTTGTACTAGCTCATCTTGTGCATCTTTGAGCGTTTTCATCATATCTTCTAACGCTGAATTTTGTTCTTTAATAAGTGTTAGACCATTTTCAAGGGATTCTTTATCGGCTATCTCTTTATTTATAAACTTTCGTTGTTGGAGCACAATCGCTAAATTAGAAGCGACAAAAGAAAGTAACTGCAGCTCATGTTCATCATACATATTGTCGTTAGAATAACTTTGTATGATGATTATCCCCATAACGTCTTCATTATTAGTAATAGGTGCTCCCATCCAACTGGTACCTATCGAGCCTATTACATGTGATATCTCGCCCTGTTTTTCGAGTGCTCTAATATCTTCTGCGGTAAATAGGCATGGCTTATTTTTCCTAATTACATAAGAAGAAATCCCCTCGCTAATAGGTACTTTTTTTCCAAGAAGATCTTCTGTACCTTTCTCATCAATAACGTAATCAAAAATAATTAATTCTTCAATTGGGTCATATAATAATATGGCAATATTTTTTACATAAATTATCTCAGAAAGTATCACATGAATATTTTTATAAATTTGAGGTAGGGTTAACTTAGACAATACAAGTGAAGAAATTTTTAACAGTGCACTTATTACATTGAGGTCAGTTTTGTTAGAAGCTTTAGGTAAATTCATCTGATTATAAGTCATCACTTTTGGTCAGGTTATTATTTATTATCATTATATCGTCAAGCCTATTGATAAGTGCTGAGACAACATTAGGATCAAAATGTTTACCTGTTTCCTGCTTAAGTAGCTTTAAAATATCCTCTAAGGCCCAAGCCTCTTTATAGCAACGCTTATGAATTAATGCGTCAAATACGTCTGCAACGGCCACTATTCTAGCAAAAATATGGATGTCATCGCCTTTGATCCCTGCGGGGTAACCTGTGCCATCATATTTTTCATGATGTTGTTGTGCAATTATGGCTGCAGCATTTAATATTGGCCGTTCAGAGCCCGATAGGATATCAAAGCCGATCTGAGCATGTTGTTTCATGACAGTCATTTCTGCTTCGGTTAACCTACCTGGTTTTAATAAAACGCTATCTGGAGTCGATATTTTACCGACATCATGCATTGGCGTAGCTTGTTTTAAAATTTCACAGTCGCTGTCAGGTAAATTTAATTCCTGCGCTAATATGTAGCAAAACTCCGACATACGTTTAATGTGATTACCCGCTTCTTTTGAGCGCGACTCTACCGCATTACCTAATCGGTTGATTAAGTCTTCTTGGGTTTTTATTATTTCCTCATTAAGTAATAAATTATCAAAGGCAATACCTATACTATTTGAAAATAAATTAAGTAACTGAATGTTGATGTCAGTTAACTGTTTAATTTGTTTGCCTTTTAGGTACAGTAAACTTTCTTGGTCACTCTTAGAAGGGAAGTAGGCAACATAGTGATCATCTTCATAAACACTACCTTGTATTTTTCTCGCTTTATCCAATAATTCAATCGCTTTAGGCGCTAAACAATTTTTGAATGAAATATTGCCGCATTCAGCTATTATTTGATAATCGTTAGCCAAACAAATGGTCCCAGCTCCTTCTACGGGTTTTATTAAAGCACCTTCTTGATCTACATGTATTAAGGAAATAACTTGTTGCAATAATCCATTAAAAAAATGTTTTAGCGTTTTTTTCTCAAGTAAGTCAGTTGTCGATTCAATAACCTGCTGTAATCCCATTCTATAAGCTCTTTCATAGGTTATAGATTGGTCTATTTTAATCAAATCACGATAAGCTCTTAACGCAGTTACAACACAGGTGAACAACTTAGTTCTATCTAGCTCTGTTTTTTGTTTGTAGTCATTAATATCATAATTCATAATGACTTCTTCTTCAGGAGCCTGCCCAGGCTGGCCAGTTCTGAGTATGATTCGGGTAAAAACATTCTTTTTTTCTTCTCGTAGCCATTTAGCAACTTTTAAACCGGCGTCGTCGGTCTCCATAACAACATCAAGAAATATTAAGGCTATATCATCATTTTCGTCGAGTACTTTTTTTGCTTCATTTGAATTAAAGGCACTTAAAAATTCGACACCTCTGTCTTCTAATTCAAAGCGCTTTAGTGCCATTTTAGTGACTGTGTGTATATCTATTTCATCATCAACAATGAGTATGCGCCAAGGTTTTAATGATGATTTTGTCTCATCACTTTTAAGCAATGTGAAGGGCATATTTATAACACTAATAATTGGAGTGATAAGTTTATCTTAGCTTGAATTATTTAGAAGTAAAAAATAATGGTCATAATTTGCAGAAGAATTAATAAGGTAGACTTATTGACGCTGTCAGAGTTGGGATGAATTTAGCGCATTATGTTTACAAATATACCTCTGGTTAGTTTCTTGTGAAGATACTCGCTAAGCTTTCTAAACCTGCTTAATTACCTTTGTTTGTAGTGTGTATTTAATTTGTTACATGGTGTCACTAGGTATACTGGACAAATTAATGAAAAACTTCTCAGAGTTACATAAAATACAGCGATAATAATAGAGGGAACAATGATGAAAATGAAAATGAAAAAAACATATTTAGCGGCGGCAATCGCTGCGAGTGTAACTTTATCCGCCTGTATGGTAACCAGTGATGGTATAAAATCATCGTCTGAATTGGCCGCCAGTGATAGCACTAGCATGTCAAAGCAATCATCTGCAAATAGTGAAAATAAAGTGTTTAGCCAAAAATACTTATTTAAAGAGTTAGATAATGGTTTACGTGTATTAGTAGTGAAAACTGATTATCCAGATCTTGTCTCTGTACAGATCCCTGTATCTGTTGGCTCACGTGATGAAAATGAAGTAGGTAAAACAGGTTTTGCGCATTTCTTTGAACATATGATGTTTAAAGGTTCAGATAAATTTCCACAAGCTGTTTACTCTGACTTATTTAAAAATGCTGGTGTTGATAACGGCGCTTACACTACCAATGATTACACCAATTATCACTTAGATTTCTCTAAAGACCACTTAGATAAAGTATTAGAAATTCAAGCAGATCACTTTAAAAATCTTAAGTATACCGATGCACAATTTAAAACTGAAGCATTGACAGTAAAGGGTGAATATTTAAAGAACAATGCTAGCCCAACGCGTAAGTTACTCGCTGCAGTTCGTAAAGAAGCATTTGATACTCATACTTATAAACACACCACAATGGGATTTTTTGAAGATGTTGAAGCAATGCCTAACCAAATTGCTTATGGTGAAAAATTCTTTGACCAGTTTTATAAGCCTGAATATGTTTCATTAGTAATTGTTGGTGATGTTGAACCAGAAGCGACAATGGCAATGGTAGAAAAACATTGGGGAAATTGGCAAAAGGGTGATTTTGTTAGTGAAATCGCGCAAGAGCCAAAACAAACAGCACCTAAATACGTGCATGAAAAATTTGATGGCTTACCCGGTCATTGGTTATTAGTTTCTTATAAAGGTGCTAATTGGCAACCAAAAGAAAAAGACCGCGCGGCTTTAGATTTAATTTCTGAATTATATTTTTCCAATAACTCAGCATTGTATCAAGAGTTAGTGGTAGATAAGCAGTTGGCCAGCCAGATGTTTAACTACAACCCTAAAACCAAAGATGCCGGTTTACGTCACGTATTTATCAAAGTGAATGATGAAAAAGATTTAGCTACCGTACGTGATGCTGTCAATAGTACTTATGCACAAGTACGTACTGAGCTAGTTTCAGCACAAAAGCTTGATAACTTAAAATCTAACTTAAAATATAGTTTTGTAAACAGCCTAGATTCTTCAGAGTCTATCGCTTCTACACTAGCCAGGTATATGCACTTTGATCGCGACCCTGAAACGATTAACTACCTATATAATAGCTTTGACAACATTTCGGCTCAAGATATCAAAGATATAGCGAATCTATATTTCATTGATGAGAACCGCACCACGGTAACCTTGTCAGCTTTAGATGAAATTGCTGACTTTAAAGAAGAAGTTGATTTAAACGGCGCCGTTGCCGCAATTGAAATGAAAAAGGCTAACCCGAGTACTCCTTTGTTTTCGGTATTAGATAATACCAATGACTCGCCGCTAATTGATGTTAATTTCCTCTTTTATACTGGTGCTGCAGCAGACCCAGTTGGTAAGAAAGGCGTGGCAGCATTGACTGCACGCATGTTAACCCAAGGTGGCTCGCAGACGCGTAGTTACAAAGAAATCCAAAAAGGTTTATATCCATTGGCGGGGCGTTTTTCATCCCAACTTGATAAAGAAATGATGTCATTTACCGGCCGCGTTCACAAAGACAATGCGAATCAGTGGTATCAACTGATTAGTGATCAATTATTGAATCCAGGCTGGCGTGAAGATGATTTCAAACGTCTGAAAAAAGAATTAATTGATGGTATTAAATCAGGTCTTAAATCTTCAAATGATGAAGAGTTGGGTAAAGAGGTGCTTTATAGCGAACTTTATCAAGGCCATGCTTATGAGAACTTTAATAGTGGTGATTTGTCTGACTTAGCAAGCCTTACCATTGAAGATGTTAAAGCCTTTTACAGTAGCCAACTTACCCAAGCTAAATTGAATGTAGGTATTACTGGTGCTATGCCGAGTGCTTTAAAAGAGCAGTTAATGACTGACTTAGCAGCACTGCCTGTTGGTAATGAAAAGCGCTTAACTATTGCTAAAGCGCCAATTTTAAAAGGTCATCATGCAACAATTGTTGAGAAGAATGCACAATCTACTGCAGTCTCTTTTGGTTTCCCAATTGATACTGTTCGTAGTGACGAAGACTGGGCAGCGCTTTGGTTAGTGCGTTCGTACTTTGGTGAGCACAGAAGCTCTAATAGTTATTTGTATCAACAAATACGTCAAGCACGTGGTATGAACTATGGTGATTACTCTTACATTGAGTATTTCCCACGTGGCATGTACCAAACTAAGCCTGATTCTAACTTAGGTCGTTCAAGCCAGATTTTCCAAGTGTGGTTACGTCCTCTGCGTTCAAATAATGATGCGCATTTTGCAACACGTGCTGCTTTGTATGAGCTGGATAAATTGATTAAAAATGGCATGAGCGAAAAAGACTTTCAAGCAACTCGTAATTATTTAACTAACTATGCGCCGCAATTAGTGGCTAGCCAAGACCAACAGTTAGGTTATGCGCTTGATAGTGAGTTTTATCAAACTGAGGAGTTTGTAAAATACGTACGTGAAGCCTTTGCTAAACTATCGTTAGATGATGTTAACCGTGTTATTAAAGACAACTTACAAACGGATAATATTCATTACGTCTTTATTTCAGGCGATGGTAAAGATATGCAAAAACGCCTGTTGTCTGAACAAGTATCATCACTGAAATATAACAGCGAAAAACCAGCGGAGCTTTTAGCGACCGATAAGATTATTGAAAGTTATAAGCTAACGCTACCGTCTAAAAATGTTGAAGTGATTGCGGTAGATAAGGTGTTTGAATAGGTTATTTTAAATAAATCGCTGCCGTAACTTAGCAGCACACTGACATTGATAAAACACCACGCTTGTCGTGGTGTTTTTTTATCTTAAATAATAACTATCAAGGGCAGAGCATAAAGGCATTGAATTAATGTAAGCGACTCGACGCGGTAAAGGCTTTTACGCCAAGTACCTGATACAACTCTTCCGGTTTATAAAAGTGGTTATCTTTTATCACCAAAGATATTTTTCTTAGAGCAGACATATCCTTAAGTGGGTCACCGTCAACTAATAATACATCAGCTGACTTACCTGCGGTGATAGAGCCGAGATAATGACCCGCGCCGACTAAATTGGCGGAATTTATACTGGCAATTTTAAGCACCTCCATTTCAGGAATACCGGCATCTGCATATAATTCAAGTTCACGATGCAAAGTGAAACCAGCAATATTATCGGTACCAGCCACAATAGGTACACCTTTGTCATAGAGCTTCTTAACCAAGGTAGACATGGCGTCAGCGCCTGCTTGGTAGTTATCTTTTAAATCATCAGTCACGTTCATTTCCGCCCCTTTTAATTGCCTCAGTACATTAGGCGGTAAATGTTGAGCGACAGCACTAAATTCGGCATCAATTGTTTTTCTTTCTTTTAACAGTAAACTTCTAAAAGTTGATACTGTCGGATCAATAACTATTTGATTATCAGCAAGTAACTGAATAAATTTATTAAATTCTTTACTATTTAAATCTAAATCACCTGCTTTTTCACCGATTAAGGAGAATCTAAGCTGTTTACGGGTATCAACTTCAGTACCAGCCAAAAAGTTTAAAAATAGCATGTTGATATGCTGAATTTCATCATACCCCGCTTTTACTGCTTGCTCTGCCGTCATGAAAGCCGGTATATGACCACTTAAACGTAAGCCTCTGCGGTGTGCATGCTTGGCAATGGGTTCAACCCATGTTGGATCGATAGAGCTATAGAGTTTTATTTGTATATAACCATTATCAGCAAACCAGTCTATTTTTTCATGGGCTTCTGCTAATGACTTCACCGATAAACCAGCAGAAAACTCGCTCATTTGATCAAAGAAACCCGCTCTAAAAACACGGTTACCAATAACTTGGTTGCTATTAAATAATCGTTCAATCTCCATTATATTCTCATGACTGTTGCCAACATCTCTTACATTGGTGACCCCCGCAGCCATATTTAGCAAACCATCATCCTTAGCTAAATGGCCGTGCATATCCCATAAACCGGGTATTAAGGTTTTACCCGCCCCATTGATGATTGGCGTATTTTTAGGCACTGAAATGTTTTTAGCTACTTTAGCCACCAGACCATTTTCAAGTAAGACGTCAGTATTTTTAAGCACAATTGAATTGATGACATCAACTACTTGGGCATCTTTAATCAGCAAGGTAGAATAAGAATGACTTAACTTACTGGCAATATCTTCAAGGTATTCCTGCTCAGCCGAGTTTTGGATGATTTTTAGCTTTTCAAAATCATCCAAGGTAAATCCTTGGCGAATGACTTTCATAAAACCAGAATGATCTTTAGCAAAAAAGTTGCCTTTACTGTCATACCAACTAAAGTCTGGGGTAAATCCTAAACCGTTAATCGCATATAAAGTGACTTGCTCATTACCGTTATCACCTGAGAGTTTCACTGTTTTTAGTTTTGTTAATCTAGCGGTACCCGATGGCAGCAAATCTACCGAGTGAGCTATATCTTTTAACATGGCTTGTACCATTAAGTTTTCAGCAACAACGGCGCTATTTACTGGTAAATAAAAGCGCTCACCTGATGACTTAACCTTGCCATCTTCTTTATTACTTTCCCAGCTAGCAATGCCATCTTGCCATTTAAAAGTTTCAGCAATGGGAGCACCGAAAGGCGATAGGCCAGTAGATTTAAAACTTGAAATTCGACCTTTTTCATTAACCTTAACTTTTTCATCAATTTTGAAAATCCGATTGTTCCAGCGTATGTCCAAACTGCCATGGTATTCAGACTCTGATACCTTGGTCATGATCTGTTTTCCAGCTAAACCTTTCTCTGAATAAACTAGGTTAGTTATCGATGAATTCTTGGCAAAAACAACGGTAGACGTTATTAATAGCAGCGCTAATAGCAATGGTAAAATTGACTTGTTCATTAACTTATTTCCCGCATGTATATTGAGTCAGCAAGTATAGTTGACTAGAAAATAAAGACAAAACGACAGCCAAAGTGGCTTTCTTTATTTAAGACCATAGTGATCTTTAGGCAACAGGGGCTTGCCTGAAATAATCATTGGCAATATTACTAATAATTCGCAGACTGAGTTCATTTGGCAGTAATTAAAAGAGCTTTTATCGGCAGCGCAATATTTAGTTGATAGGGCGCATAATCATCACTAAATCGAAGATAATTATTATTTCTCTCAGTTTAGGGAAATTATGCCGCACCTTAGTAAGGGCATGGATTTACTG
>Ga0209396_1002319_pt1 | contig 20158 bp, 15 predicted proteins | sample GOMGulsemesocosm_6_FD_184638 | JGI IMG/M metagenome (GOLD analysis project Ga0209396, IMG submission 184638) | Methane-oxidizing microbial communities from mesocosms in the Gulf of Mexico - GOM8C Gulf of Mexico (SPAdes) (version 2) | ecosystem: Environmental > Aquatic > Marine > Cold seeps...
GCCCAACCGCGACGCAACATCACGTGAGCACGGCCATTCGCCGGATCTAGATAATCCGATACTGGACGAACAACACCTTCGCCATCTTCAATCGCATTCGTCGCGCTTTCAAAGCCGCTCGCCCAAGGCAGTACAGCGCCGTCTACTTGAAAGCGGACACGGTTTGCATAACCTATTAGAGACAACTGATCGCCGCCGCCATTATTTGCTTCGCGTTCAGCCGAAGAGATATTGGCATCAAACTGTAGATTCAGAGAATCGTTAAGCTGCCAATCTGCATTAAAGCCAAACGACGTAGTTTCTGTCAAACGATCAAACTTCTTAGCGTGAAAGTCTGTTGCCAAACCCTCTTCTTGATACATATCAATCACAGTACCGTTGCTGTCAGTAATCGCATTTTCAACATTAGGGCCCGTAAACCAGTGCCCATAGGACGTAGCATCTGTCTCAATATCGAAATCAGAATACAAAGCATCAACCGTCAAAGTTAATTCATCAGATGGAGCAAACTGCAAAACCAAATTTGCATTGGTGCGCGTACGCTCTTCAAAAGTTACTTTAGTATCGTAATTACGCGCAGAAAATACATTGCCGTCATGACCCGCACCGCCATTTAACTGGGCATCTGGAATACCAACATTTTCCAACCAGCCATCAGTTTGTGCTTGATTCAGGCGAGTGTCGCTAGCCTTATGAGAAACCGCCAATAAGACACCAACGGAATCCTCTGAGAAAGTATTACTCACCAACATAGAGACCTCAGGAGAAGCTTCCTCACTGTTCTCATCGTACAAACCCTTCACACTGCCAACAGCCTTAAAGCCATGCAGATCAAAAGGTCTCGCCGTCGTGACATTCACAGTAGAACCAATGCCACCCGACTGAGTAGTAGCCGAAGAAGTTTTATGAACATTAATACTGCTCACCATCTCAGAGGCCAGAGTATCAAAACTAAACGCACGCGTTTGGTTTTCAGACGCAACCTGGCGACCGTTCACCAGCACAGTATTAAACTGAGGGCCAAAACCACGAACCGTAATCAACTGGCCTTCACCGCCCGAACGGTCAATAGATACACCCGTAATTCGCTGCAGAGATTCCGCCACATTTTGATCAGGGAACTTACCAATATCTTCCGAAGAAATGGCATCCACTACACCAGAGCCATCGCGCTTCACATCCATAGACCGCTGAAGACTTCCGCGAATTCCCTGAACCACCACCTCTTCCAAAGTTTCAGCGTAAGCCTTATCGGCCGCTGTTTGTGCAGACGCACCATGCACAGCGACTACAGAGGCCGTAACCGCCAAAATCGCACTAGACAACAAATTTTTCTTATACATCGCAACTCTCTCTCGTCGAATTTTATAAACGATATTATTTTCATCTCGCAGCGCCAAAACCACCAAAACCGCGTATCCAATTTAAGCGCTTGCAATATGACGCAGACATACAACGAATCCGTTCTTTTATTTTTAATAAAAATAACAAGCCGTTTAAAAAATAGGTTGCTTACCTAATGAAAGCGGGAGAAATAGGATGGAAAGATAGGGACGAAAATCAAAGTGGGATTTGGGTTTGGGTTTTAGATTGGTAAACGTGAAATCAGACTTCAGAAATGGGAAATGGGAAATGGGAAATGGGAAATGAACTAAGGTATAGAAGGGCAGGCGAGTCCGAGGCCATTCAGGGAGCGCATTAAGTTTTAAAGTTGCTTGGCGGCTTTAGAAACTTGCGACCGGCCTCGGCTTGCCTGCCCTTCTATGCCGGCGCCCCAGTACAGTCCAAAAATCCCAGCCCCCACTACAACCCAGAAATAACAACCCGCTGCCCAAACTGCCGCTCCACAGCAATAGGCAAAGTTTCCGCCAACATATCCGGCAAAAAACCCACCTGGTCCACCCTTAGCGCCACAGTAACCTTCAAAGTAGCCAGCTCAGAAGCTTGCAAAGAAATACTCCCCTTAAAATAGCGATTAGCGTCTGCAATAACATCAATCAAGTCCACATTACGATACACCAAGCGGCCCTCACGCCAAGCGCCCAACTCCGCTGCCGAAACATCATTCAGCCTGCGTAAACCTTCATCGCTCGGTTTAATCACCTGCTGCCCCGCCGTTAGTACCACAGGAACAGTAGCGCCTTGCGCACCCACAGGCGACGACGACACATTGACCACACCTTCCAGCACCGCCACACGAGTTCGACCTTGATTTCGCCGCACATCAAACTGAGTGCCCACCACCCGAACCCTCGTACCACCTGCGTCCACAAAAAATGGTCGAGAAGCATCTTTAGTTACCACAAAAAACGCCTGCCCACTCTCCAGCTCAGCACGCCTTTCGCTATCACTCATACGAATTTTAAACGCTGACTTAGCACCCAGCGTTACCTCACTGCCGTCTGCTAAGTGAATCGTTTTAATCTCACCCACCTCCGTCGCGTAACGCTCAAACGCGGCCGGCTCCGGCTGAGAAACATAAAACAACCCAGCAATAATCGCCACACTGGCCACCGCCAACGCCGCTTGCGGAAGCGCTCCTAGCAGCGTCTCATTAAAAAACTCCCGCGCAGCCGACACAAGGCCGTCCCACGCCCCCTCAAGAGCACTTGCAGCCGATGCCGCTCGCAAAGCCTCACCCTCGGGCGAATTTGCCACAGCGCCCAAATCCGACCAAATCAACTCTATTTGCTGGTAGGCGTCCTGATGCTTCTCACTCGCAGCCAACCAAGCCGCCAATGCCTCTCGCTCATGCTCAAGTGCGTCGCCAGACTCCATCAACATAAGCCATTCTCTGGCCTCTTTGTTGACTTGCTCTGTATGTGGGGCGAATCCTGCTTGCATAATAATTTCCAAAGACGCCTTAGCGTTGTACTTGCAATGCTTTTTGGCAATCTGCCAAAGCATTTGAAATGTGTTTTCGAACCACCGACTCAGAGAGGCTCACCCGCCGGCCAATTTCCGCGTAAGACAAACCGTCAAAGCGGTGCATTATTAATAATTTGCGCCGCTTACTGGGCATCGCCCACAGCGCTCGCGATACGATACCAAGCCGTTGGCGACCCTCTACCTCTCGCTCTGGGCCGAGCTCTTCAGTGCTGCTTGCGTCACTATCAATGACCTGCTGGGCATAACTTAACTGCACCTGTCGACGGCGAATTTGATCAATAGCAATATTGGAGCATGAGCGATATAGAAATGCCCTAGGGTTTTCAATGACGCTTGTGACCTCGGCATAGCGTGTAAACGCCGTTTGAACTACATCCTCAGCCTCACTTCGGCCCACATCGAATTTCTTGATCACGCCACGGACGAGCTCTTCCTGAAGCTTAAGGTAGAGCGTGTGTATATGCTTGCCTTTATCCGGTGAACTCGCGGCCCACGGCTCATCCGCCGATTTTATATCCAGCTTGGGTGCTAGAGAATGCAGCCCAGGGGGCGTCATTTATAGATGCTCAATCACAGTGAAACCCAGTATTCATGCTACCTTTACTCTTCGCCAGTATGCTCTGATGGGATAAGACGTACGAACTAGTTCAATCCGCTCTTTTTATCTTGAAAATATACTGGCTAAACGTTTAAACGCTGCATTGCTTAAATTTAGCACAATAGGTGTAGTTTTGACCGATTTAGCCCGCTTAGGAGTAGAGGTATTTCGGGTATCCTGCTTGGCGCTTCCATTTCCAGTCGCCTACGGCCCCCTATTTGCCCTAAACACTGGTGAACCCACTTCTTGGTTTCCTGCACCCAGTGCTTTATGTGGTATGATGCCGCGCCCTTTTTAAGCGCCGAGCCAGTATAACAGGTGCACTTCTAACCCCTATTGAAACGCTTGAGCGGCCGCTAGTGCTGCTCGAAACGAGGTAATTATGGCCAAGACGACATCGCTGAACAAATCAAAAATCAAGTTTCTGCTATTGGAAGGTGTTCACCAGTCGGCAGTCGACACCCTGGCTCAGGAAGGCTACACCAATGTTGATTATGTGAAAACGGCACTGCCAGAAGAGGAGCTGATTGAGCGCATCAAAGACGCCCATTTTGTTGGCCTGCGCTCGCGCACCCAGCTAACTCGCAAGGTATTAGAAAGCGCACCAAAGCTAATCGCGGCGGGTTGCTTTTGTATTGGCACCAATCAGGTGGATCTGGCCGCGGCCCGAGAAATGGGCATTGCCGTCTTTAATGCCCCCTATTCCAACACCCGATCTGTAGCAGAGCTTGTCATTGCGGAGGCCATTTTACTGCTTCGGGGCATTCCCGAAAAAAATGCCGTGTGTCACCGCGGCGGCTGGCTAAAATCGGCCAATGGCTCTTTTGAAATTCGCGGTAAAATTTTGGGCATTATTGGTTATGGCTCTATCGGTAGTCAGGTCAGCGTATTAGCCGAGGCACTGGGCATGAAGGTGCGCTTCTATGATGTGGTGACGCGTCTAGCACTCGGAAACTCATCGCAAGTACGGTCCCTGAAAGATCTGCTCAATGAAGCAGATATTGTTAGCCTGCACGTGCCAGAAACGGCCGCCACAAAGAATATGTTTGGCGCGAAAGAATTTGAGCAGATGAAAAAAGGCTCTATCCTGTTGAACGCTTCTCGCGGAACTGTGGTGGATATTGATGCGCTGGCAGCGAACATGGAATCAGGACATCTTTCGGGCACAGCGATCGATGTATTCCCTGTGGAACCACGCGGCAACGATGACGAGTTTATTTCGCCCTTGCGGGCATTCGACAATGCGATTTTAACACCACATATTGGCGGCTCTACCATGGAAGCCCAAGAAAACATTGGGTTTGAGGTGGCTGAGAAGCTGGTGAAGTATTCGGATAATGGCACGACCATTAGCTCTGTGAATTTCCCTGAAGTAGCCCTGCCTATTCACGATAATGTGCATCGTTTATTGCATGTGCACAAAAATTCACCCGGTATTTTGTCGGCAATCAACAAGGTATTTTCTGACAACAACATTAATATCAACGCACAGCATTTGGAAACAAATGAAGCGGTGGGCTATGTGGTTATTGATATTGAAGCAGAATACAGTGAAATTGCGCTACAGCAGCTGTCAGCGATTGAGGGAACAATTCGCTGCCGGGTTCTGTTTTAATTTGATGAACTGGGTACGGTCTTGAAACTAAGACCGTACCAAACTGTTAGATTGGCCAGTTAGCGGCTTGAAAAGGCTATAGCGCCTGCTCATGTCGCTAGTCCGCATCGCTATCCGACCCTAGGTAACTTTCGTCGATTTTAGCAACCACCCTCTCACACCGCCCCTGAGTCCTTTTAGTCAACAGCGCTCAATCCACGCGCGCACTAAAGAAAAACGATTGAATTCCTGCATAACATGACTATAAATTTAAAAAATTTGTCACCTCAGTGAAAACTGATGCTCGAAAAGAATCTGATTCATTAACAATCTGATGACGTAATTCCGGCACTATTGTGATTGTGGCGTTCGGCAATCGGGATTTTATTTGGCGCATATTATAGGGCCAATCTACCGTTGTATCCGCGTCACCCTGAACCACTAAAACAGATTTTTCTAAGGCCGGAAGATTAATAAATTTCTTCCACCACGCCGACATTGCCCCCACCCACTGAGTGGGAATCACTCGAGATTGAAGTGGGTCCTGCTCTCTAAGAAAATCGATAAACTTCTTGTTGTGGGTATTTTCATTGAAGTGGCGGGGTGTATTTTTTAGGATCGGCTTTAAGAAGAAGAAAGCCAAGCGTGTAAGGCCCCACCCGTGAGAGCGAATGAGTGGAGCTAATAAAATAACTTTATCAAATGCGGATGGGCCATAACGCCAAAGATAATTGAGCACAACCGAACCACCGGTGCTTTGCGCCAGCACATGAAAAGGTGAAGCCGTGTCTTCGCTTACACATTCATACACGGCCTGTAAGGCATCGGTGTATTTATCGAAAGAGCTAATGGTCGCCGCCTCACCACTGCTAAGGCCGTGGCCGGGCAAGTCGAAAGCGCAAACGGAGTAGTTATTCTTCAACGCGTAACGAATGGCATGACCAAAGACTCCCGTGTGATCGAGATAACCATGCGCCAGAAAAATCGTCCCTTTCGATTTCTCCAGACTCCAACACTGCACGGCAATTTTATATTCAGCCGACTGAATCGATGTAAAGCGATGTTTTACGCCTGGAATTTCTTTGGAAAAATTAATGCCGTAAAAATTGAGATATTGCTGAACATTCGACGTTTCAATGAATTCGCTCATCTCGCCATCAGAGCAATTGAAGGGCGGCAAAACTTCGGCCAGCTGGTTGAGCTGAGACTTTTTCATTCTTGAAAATAACTCCACCAACAATTTTTACATTGAGATTATGATCGTTTTTTCTCTTTACGCATTAAGCTAAATGGTTTTTCTAACCCATGTTCCGAACTTCATTGGAGGCTATTTTTCTACTATGGCACAAGAGCAGGACCGCCAGGGTGCTTCACGTTGTGGCCTTTAAGGGAGCGTTTAAATTTTTCAGTTTTTCCGGCGTCTTTTGCGAGGACTGTCTGAGCGAAGCGCCTACCTATTTAAAGTTAAAGCGCAGCAGCCGGAAAAACTGAAAAATTTGCGACCGGCCACAACGTGAAGCACCCTGGCGGCCCGATTTATTGGCACGACTAACTATAAATAAACTCCAAAAACCTAAACGATCAATTAATCTGAGCGTTTAGTTCTCCTGCTTCGTAGCGCTCACTCATAGCATCTAAGCTCAGAACCTTGATTTTGCTCGCTTGGCCGGTAGCGCCAAACGCATCATAGCGAGACAAACAAATCTCCATCATGGCTTTGGTGCTGGCGATCAGGAATTTACGAGGATCAAATTCCTTCGGGTTTTCTGACAGAAACTTCCGTACAGCTCCGGTAGAGGCTAAACGTAGATCGGTATCAATGTTTACTTTACGAACCCCATGCTTAATGCCTTCACATATTTGCTCGACCGGCACCCCATAAGTTTCTGGCATCTCACCGCCAAAATCATTGATCACTTTCAACCATTCTTGCGGAACAGAAGAAGAACCGTGCATCACTAAATGTGTGCCAGGAATACGCTTGTGAATTTCCTTAATGCGGTCAATGGCCAGTATATCGCCCGTAGGGGGACGAGAAAACTTATAGGCTCCATGAGAGGTGCCACACGCAATGGCTAAGGCGTCCACTTGGGTTGCTCTAACAAAGTCCGCCGCTTCTTCTGGATCGGTTAGCATTTGCTCATGAGTTAATTTGCCCACAGCGCCCACGCCGTCCTCTTCGCCTGCCTCACCTGTTTCTAGTGAGCCTAGACAACCCAACTCGCCCTCAACAGACACACCACCAGCATGAGCCATATCAACCGACAATTTGGTTACGCCCACATTGTAGTCATAGTCAGCGGGTGTTTTACCGTCTTCACGCAGAGAGCCGTCCATCATCACTGAACTGAAACCCAATTGGATAGAACGCTGGCAAATGGCAGGAGAAGTGCCGTGGTCCTGGTGCATGCACACTGGGATATGAGGAAACTCTTCAATAGCGGCCAAAATTAAATGACGCAAAAAAGGTGCACCGGCATATTTCCGGGCGCCGGCTGAAGCCTGCACAATAACCGGTGAATTGGTTTTATCGGCGGCTTCCATAATGGCGCGCATTTGCTCTAGATTGTTAACGTTAAAGGCAGGTACGCCGTAGTTGTATTCGGCGGCGTGATCAAGCATCTGACGCAAGCTGATAAGTGCCATAGTTCTGTATCCTGTTTCTGTATACGTGGGCTTATAGTATCGGTGTCTGGTTTTTTATGTTTAGTGGCGCCATCTACGCAGCGCTCACTAAAGCCATAAGCCTCTATGGGCTCTTGGTTTTTCCATCGTGTTGATTATTTTAGGCCACGCTGCTCTAGCATGGCAACGGCAGGCAATACCTTTCCTTCAACGTATTCAAGGAAGGCACCACCACCGGTAGAGATATACGATACTTGTTCGGTGATATTGTATTTATCAACCGCCGCCAAAGTATCGCCGCCACCTGCAATCGAAAAGCCTTCGCTGTCAGCAATAGCTTTAGCGAGCGCCTTTGTACCCGCCGCAAATTGATCAAATTCAAATACGCCTACTGGGCCGTTCCAAATAATGGTCTTAGCTTCGGCGATAATACGAGCCAGTTCAGCCGAGGTGTCGGGCCCAATATCGAAAATCATATCATCTGATTCGACTTCAGCTGCCAGCTTAAGCGTGGCCGCGGCTGTTTCGGAAAATTCTTTGCCTGTCACCACATCCGTGGGCACCGGAATTGAGGTTTTTGCCATCAAAGCTTTAGCGTTGGGAATGAGGTCCTCTTCGTAAAGAGACTTGCCAACGTTGTGGCCCGCAGCGGCCAAAAATGTATTGGCAATACCACCGCCCACAATGAGCTGATCTACTTTGTCGGATAAGGTTTCTAATACAGTAAGCTTAGTCGAAACCTTAGAGCCGCCCACAATTGCCACCATAGGCCGCGCGGGGTTCGCAAGAGATTGCTTCAAAGCGTCTAGCTCACCGGACAACAATGGGCCAGCACAAGCCTCATCGGCAAATTTCGCGACACCGTGAGTAGAGGCCTGAGCACGATGTGCGGTGCCAAAGGCGTCCATCACAAATACATCGCACAAAGCGGCATAACGTTTCGCCAATGCGTCGTCGTCTTTTTTCTCGCCGACATTAAAGCGAACATTTTCCAAAAGAACGAGCTGACCATCGGCCAAGGGCAAACCTTCGCTCCAATCGCTCACTAAAGGCACATCACAAGCCAACAGTGCAGCAAGATGGGTCGCTACGGGTGCCAAGGAATACTCTTCTGAAAATTCACCTTCGGTAGGGCGACCCAAGTGCGACATCACCATCACTTTGGCACCGGCTTTTAAAGCCAACTCAATAGTGGGCAAAGACGCGCGAATGCGAGCATCGCTGCTTACTTTTCCGTTCTTCACGGGCACGTTGAGATCTTGACGGATCAACACGCGCTTACCTTTAAGGTCTAAATCAGCCATTAACTTAACAGCCATGAACACGTCCTCTTAAGAATTGAATTTTTTGCCCCAGGCCACGGCCACATCCACCATTCGGTTCGCGTAGCCCCATTCGTTATCAAACCATGTAAGCACTTTAATATGGCGCCTACCGGCTACACGGGTTTGGCTTGCGTCGACAATGCCGGAGCGCTCGTCGTGGTTGAAATCACAGGACGCTAAGGGTTCTTCGGTATAACCCAAGACACCATTAAACTGCTTATCGGCAGCATCTTTGAGTGCTTGGTTCACGCGCACAGCATCTACATCACTCGCCACTACTAGCGACAGATCAATCACCGAAACATTCATGGTGGGCACACGCATTGCCTGAGCCTCGAATTTGCCCGAAAGCTTGGGCAGAAGCCGTTCAATGCCACGAGCGAGCCCCGTGTCGACAGGAATTATAGATTGAAAAGCACTGCGGGTTTTTCTGAGGTCTGTGTGGTGGTAAGCATCAATGACAGGCTGGTCGTTCATGGCCGAATGAATGGTTGTTATCACACCACTTTCTACCCCAAAAGCCTCATCCAGCACCTTAATAACCGGAACGCTGCAATTGGTGGTGCACGAAGCGCTAGAAATAATAGTTTCCTGGCCCGTCAAACTCTGATGATTCACACCATAAACTATAGTGGCATCAACGTCAGATTGTGCCGGCTGAGAAAACAACACTCGCCGCCCGCCACTGTCGATGTGTTTCTGGGCAGTCGCACGATCACTGAAAGTACCCGTGCACTCCAAGACCAAATCAATGTTGAGCTCGCCCCAAGGTAACTTATCTATCGCCTCGACATGCAAGACTTGAATTGAGTCGCCATTGATCGTCAGACAGTCGTCAGCCACACTCACCTCGCCAGGAAAGCGGCCGTGAGTGGAATCATACTTCGTTAGATGAGCAATGGTTTTGCAGTCGGCCAATTCATTGATCGCCACGACTTGCAACTGCTGACGAGCACCCGATTCATAGAGTGCCCGCAGCACACCACGGCCAATACGGCCGTAACCATTAATTGCAACGCGCAGTGCCATTAAATCAGGCCATCACCTCGTTCACGGTGTCGACAACGTTCTCTACGGTAAAACCAAAGTGCTCCATCAGGTCGTTGATGGGAGCAGATTCACCAAAGGTGCTCATGCCCACAACTGCGCCATCCAAGCCTACATATTTGTACCAGAAGTCCTGGTGAGCAGCTTCAACCGCTACTCGAGCCAATACACTGATAGGCAATACAGATTCCCGGTACTCAGCGTCTTGCTTCTCATACACTTCAGCACAAGGCATAGAGACAACACGTATCTGCTTGCCTTCGCTTGTAAGCTTGTCAGCCGCCGCAACCGCTAGGCCAATCTCGGAGCCAGTAGCAATCAAAATAGCGTCGGGCTGACCCGAACAGTCTTTTAGTACATAGCCGCCCTTAGCCACATTTGCCAAGGTAGCTTCATCACGCGCTTGGGGCTCTAAGCCCTGCCGTGAAAAGATCAAAGCGCTTGGGCCATCTGTGCGCTCAATAGCGCTTTTCCAACACACAGCTGACTCGACTGTGTCGCAAGGGCGCCAGGTATTTAGGTTGGGTGTTGCGCGCAGCGAGGTCATTTGCTCTACAGGTTGGTGTGTAGGGCCATCTTCGCCTAAACCAATGGAGTCGTGGGTATACACAAATATGCTCTTTTGCTTCATCAATGCGGCCATGCGCACAGCGTTGCGAGCATATTCCATGAACATTAAGAATGTTGCGCCATAGGTGACAAAACCGCCGTGCAGAGCCAAGCCGTTCATCATGGCGCTCATGCCGAATTCACGCACACCGTAATAGATGTAGTTGCCACTTGCGTCGGCGGCTGTGATGCCCTTACAGCCAGACCAAATTGTAAGGTTTGATCCCGCCAAATCGGCAGAGCCACCCAATAGTTCTGGCAATAAAGGGCCGTAAGCATTCAAAGTGTTTTGTGAGGCCTTGCGAGAAGCAATTTTGTCCATGCTGGCCTGACAATCACGAATGTAAGCGTCAGCCCGCTCGCTAAAGTCTGCAGGCAAATCACCGGCCAAACGGCGCTCAAATTCAGCGGCCAATTCCGGGTGAGCGGCACGGTAAGCGGCTACCTTTTCATTCCAAGCGGCTTCAGCGCTGGCGCCACGCTCGGCGTTGTTCCATGCCTTGCCGATCTCAGCGGGAATTTCAAACGGTCCATGGGTCCAGCCCAGTGCCTTGCGTGTGAGTGCAATTTCGTCAGCGCCCAAAGGAGCACCATGACAATCTTCTTTGCCCTGCTTATTGGGTGAACCAAAACCAATAACAGTTTTGCAGCAAATAAGTGTAGGCTTGTCACTCTCCGCCTTGGCGGCTTCAATGGCCGCTTTAATCGCGGCGCTGTCGTGGCCGTCAACACCGGGAATTACATGCCAGCCGTAAGCTTCAAAACGCTTCGGGGTGTCGTCGGTAAACCAGCCTTCCACTTCGCCGTCGATAGAAATGCCGTTGTCATCATAAAACGCGACTAACTTACCCAGGCCCAATGTGCCCGCCAGTGAACCGGCTTCGTGAGAGATACCTTCCATAAGGCAACCGTCGCCCACAAAAGTATAAGTATTGTGGTCAACAACAGTGTGGCCTTCACGGTTAAATTGATCGGCAAGAATTTTTTCCGCCAAAGCCATACCTACGGCATTGGTGATGCCTTGGCCCAGTGGGCCGGTGGTGGTTTCAATACCTGGCGCATACCCATATTCGGGGTGACCCGGAGTTTTCGAGTGTAACTGGCGGAAATTCTTCAATTCGTCGATCGGCAAATCATAACCACTCAAGTGCAGCAAAGAGTAGATCAGCATAGAGCCGTGACCATTGGAAAGAATAAAGCGGTCTCTGTCAGCCCAATTGGGATTATTGGGGTTGTGCTGCAAAAAATCGTTCCACAGCACTTCAGCAATATCAGCCATTCCCATGGGCGCACCCGGGTGGCCACTATTGGCTTGTTGGACGGCGTCCATACTTAAGGCTCGGATGGCATTGGCTAGTTCGGCGCGAGAGGGCATGGGCTCAGTATTCCTTGGGTAACGTAAACAGGTAACTCAAACAGGGGGTGTGAAAACGGGCGCTATTTTCTCCCACCTTGCCCATCAAGGTAAAGCGTCAGTAGGCTAATAATAGAGAAAAGTGTGCTTATTTCTCACTCTATATCAATATTTTTTGATATAGAGTCGATCTACTGCTAGAATCCGCAAATGTCACAGCTATCTATGCCATATTCAGAGGACTTGCCACAACTCGCCAATTGCTTAAAAGCGGCGGGCGATCCTTTGCGCTTGGAGATTTTGCGTATTCTCGCGAGAGATTCCTACGGAGTGATGGAACTCAGCAGGCTGTTCAATACAAAACAGTCAGGCATGAGTCACCACCTTAAGGTACTCACGGCCGCAGGGTGGGTGGCCTCACGTCGCGAGGGCAATTCCATCTTTTATCGGCGTGCCAACCCCAGCCAACCATCTGGGCTCTGTCGTTTACAGCAGCAGCTTTTCGAATCTTTGGATGAAACCTCCATATCGCCGGCCGTAGTCGCACAAGTCAACCTTATTCAGGAAGAGAGGGCATCGACCTCAAAGCAGTTTTTCGCCGAAAATGTCAGCAAGTTCAGGGAACAACAAGACATGATTGCGAGTTATCCCGTATACGCCGAAGCCGTGAAAGACATGGTGAGCGGGCTTGGCGAGCACGCGCGCGCGCTGGAACTTGGTCCGGGAGAAGGCGAATTTTTATCTGTGCTCAGCCCACTCTATAAAGAGGTGATTGCCCTCGACAACGCCGCTCCTATGCTCGCCTGCGCTGAACAAAATGCGCGGCAGCAAAATCTCAACAACATCAACTTCATTTTGGGTGATACACGCGAGGCATTGCGCCGAAAGTTGCAGGCCGATTGCGTGGTGGTCAATATGGTATTGCACCACACACCATCACCCGCGGAAGTATTCCAGGACCTCAGCCATTTACTGAGTGCCGGCGGTCACCTAATTGTGACGGACCTATGTCGACACGATCAAGGTTGGGCTAAAGAAGCCTGTGGCGATTTATGGCAGGGCTTTGAACCCGAAGATTTTACCCGCTGGGCCGTTCAAGCCGGCCTAAAGGAAGGTCAGAGCGTGTATTTTGCTCTGCGTAATGGCTTTCAAGTACAAGTACGGCAATTTATCAAAGCGCAGGCTACTGTCCGCGCACAAAAAATTCATTCTTACCTATAGTTAACAGTTACCGGCAGGAGAAGCTCCATGGCTGAATATTCAATTTTTACTTCCGAATCCGTTTCGGAAGGGCACCCCGACAAGATGGCAGATCAGATCTCTGATGCCATCGTAGATGCCATCCTCACCGACGATAAAGAAGCCCGAATTGCAGTGGAAACGCTGGTGAAGACCGGCATGGTCGTGGTTGCGGGTGAAGTGCGAACAAGTACCTACGTAGACCTTGAAGATCTAATTCGCGAAGTGGTGCTCGACATTGGCTACGACTCTAGCGATTTAGGTTTTGACGGCGCTTCTTGCGCGGTATTAAACGCCATCGGCAAGCAATCTCCTGATATCGCCATGGGTGTTGATGAAGGTGAAGACAAAGACATGGGCGCAGGTGACCAAGGTCTAATGTTTGGTTACGCCACCAACGAAACCGAAGTGCTAATGCCAGCACCTATTTTGTATTCTCACCGCCTAGTTGAGCGCCAAGCCTACCTGCGCAAAAATAAAATTTTGCCTTGGTTGCGCCCTGACGCTAAAAGCCAAGTTACATTGCGCTATGAAAACGGTTTGCCCGTTGCCATCGACGCCGTAGTTCTGTCAACCCAACACGACCCTGATGTCAGCCAGAAAAACATACGCGAAGCAGTGATGGAAGAAATCATCAAGCACACACTGCCCGCAGAGTGGCTGCACAAAGACACGCTCTTCCATATCAACCCTACGGGTCAATTCATTATTGGTGGCCCAGTGGGCGACTGCGGTTTAACCGGTCGCAAAATCATTGTCGACACCTACGGTGGTATGGCACGGCACGGCGGCGGTGCCTTCTCGGGCAAAGACCCCTCGAAAGTAGACCGTTCAGCGGCTTATGCCGGCCGTTACGTTGCCAAAAATATTGTTGCTGCAGGCCTTGCCGAACGCTGTGAAATTCAAGTGTCTTACGCCATAGGTGTAGCGGAACCCACATCAATTGATGTGAATACCTTTGGCACCGGCAAAATTGCCGACAGCGCCATCACGGCACTGGTGCACGAACACTTTGACTTACGTCCGCGCGGCTTAATAGAAATGCTTGATCTAAAACGCCCCATCTACCGTCAAACTGCGGCTTATGGTCACTTTGGCCGCGAGCTCGAAAACTTTACTTGGGAAAGAACCGACAAAGTTGAAGCGCTTAAATCAGCCTTTTAAATGTCACTACAAACCCATTAACGAAACATTCACTGGCACGCGCCCGAGCGCGCGCCAGAACAGGACTAACGAAATGACAAACACTACATTTACCGATTACAAAATTGCTGACATCGCCCTCGCCGACTGGGGCCGCAAAGAGATTGACATCGCCGAAGGCGAAATGCCCGCACTGATGGCCCTGCGCCGCAAATACCGCGACGCCAAACCTTTGGCCAACGCGCGTATCATGGGTTGTATCCACATGACCATTCAAACCGCCGTGCTCATCGAAACTCTAGTAGACCTAGGCGCCGACGTTCGCTGGTCCTCGTGCAACATTTTTTCCACCCAGGACCACGCAGCGGCGGCCATTGCAGCCGCAGGCATTCCCGTATTCGCTTGGAAAGGTGAAACCGAAGAAGAGTTCTTGTGGTGTATCGAACAAACTATATTGGCTGACGGCGAAGTTTGGAACGCCAATATGATTTTGGACGATGGCGGCGACCTCACAGAAATGTGTCATAACAAATACCCCGCCATGTTAGACGCCATTCACGGCATTAGTGAAGAGACCACCACCGGTGTTCACCGTCTGTTAGACATGTTGGAAAAAGGCCAGCTTAAAGTACCCGCCATCAACGTAAACGACGCCGTGACTAAATCTAAAAACGACAACAAGTACGGTTGTCGCCACAGCCTTAACGACGCCATCAAACGCGGCACCGACCACCTACTCGCCGGTAAAAAAGCCCTCGTCATTGGTTACGGCGACGTAGGGAAAGGTTCTGCCGCATCACTGCGCCAAGAAGGCATGATCGTAAAAGTCACCGAAATTGATCCCATCTGCGCCATGCAAGCGTGTATGGACGGCTTCGAAGTTGTCTCAGCTTATAAAGACGGAAACAACACCGGTAAAGTTGCAGACATCAACAGCATTGTTTTAGAAAACACCGACCTAGTAGTGACCACCACCGGCAACATCAACGTCTGTGACAGCGCCATGCTTACCGGCCTAAAGAGCGGCGCCGTCGTATGTAACATCGGTCACTTCGACAACGAAATTGACACCGCCTTCATGCGCGAAAATTGGACCTGGGACGAAGTGAAACCACAAGTTCATAAAATTTACCGCGCCAACAGCGTAGACGCCGCCAACAACAGCCACCTGATACTGCTTTCAGAAGGTCGCTTAGTAAACCTTGGCAACGCCACAGGTCACCCCTCGCGCATCATGGACGGCTCATTCGCCAACCAAGTACTCGCGCAAATGTACCTCTACGAAGCAAACTTTGCCGCGCTACCAGAAGCCGACAAAGCCTCTAGTCTTTACGTGAAAATATTACCTAAAAAATTGGACGAAGAAGTGGCCAAAGATATGGTAGAAGGATTTGGTGGCGTGATCACCCAAATGACCGACGCCCAGGCAAGCTACATAAACGTGCCACTAGACGGCCCCTTCAAGCCCGAGAGCTACAAGTACTAGGAAACCCCATGAGCCACAACGACATACGCCTAAGCTTCGAGTTTTTTCCCTCGAAAACACCCGAAGGCCAGGCCAAACTCAAAACAGTAAGAGAAGAACTTTCGGCCTTCGCGCCGGAGTTCTTCTCCGTCACCTACGGCGCTGGCGGGTCTACCCGCAGCAACACCAAAAATGCCGTCTTAGACATCCAAGCCTCAGGGCAAAGTGCCGCCCCCCACCTATCCTTTGGTGGTGACAGCAAAGAAGACGTAAAAGCACTCATACAAGAATACAAAGACGCCGGCATAAAGCGTCTTGTCGCCTTGCGTGGTGACATGCCTTCCGGCATGGGTGGTTCATCACAACTCGTGTATGCCAACCAACTCGTCACATTCATTCGCGAAGAATTTGCAAACGACTTCGAACTCGAAGTTGCCTGCTACCCAGAGATTCATCCCGAAGCCAAAAGTTACGCCGACGACATAAACTACCTAAAAGCCAAATTGGATGCTGGTGCCAACAGCGCCATCACCCAATACTTTTACAACCCAGACGCCTACTTCTACTTCATAGACCAGTGTCAGCGGGCCGGCATAGACAAGCCCATCTACCCCGGCATCATGCCCATCATGAACTACAAAAACCTAGCGCGTTTTTCCAAAGCCTGCGGCGCCGAAATACCTCGCTGGCTAGCAAAGCGTCTAGAAGATTTTGGTGACGACACCGACTCAATCAAAGCCTTTGGCATAGACCTAGCCACAGACCTTTGCGAAACATTACTAGAGAACGGCGCTCCAGGTTTACACCTCTACACCATGAACCAGACAGAGCCCTCAGCGACAATAGTAAAAAATCTGGGATTAATTCCAGTAGAAGAATAGAAAACATAAAAATAAAATCGACGCATAGGGGTAGGATTGGCAGCGCCTTGCCTGATCCGCCCATTCAGAATGCGTCTTTTAGCCTTACCCCTCTGACCAACGTCATTTGAGCGAGGACTGTTTGAGCGTCTCCATGCGAGTTCCGCAGCGGGTTGGTCAGAGGGGTGAGGCGTGCGTTCGGGCGGATTAGGTGAGGTGCTGCCAGGCCGGGTTCTAGAGAAGCACCAACAAGATCGGTTCTAGAGAAACACCAGAAAACCCAAGGACTACCCAAATGCGCATCCCAAGAATATACACCGAACAGCCCCTAACCCTAGGCGCCACAATAGACCTAGAAGAGTCCCCCTCCCGCCACATAGCCAAAGTACTGCGCATGACAGTAGGCCGTGAACTCACACTGTTCAACGGTCAAGGTGGAGAATTCACCGCCACCATCAGCCAGCTAGAAAAAAAACACACCAGCGTCACCATCGACGCCGAAATTACAAGCGATCGAGAATCGCCACTCAACATAGAACTTTGCATCGGCCTCTCCCGCGGCGAGCGCATGGATTGGATCATCCAAAAAGCCACCGAACTGGGCGTCAAAAAAATCACCCCACTATTTACCGAGCGCAGCGAAGTCAAACTCAAGCCTGAGCGACTCGACAAAAAAATGCAGCACTGGCAACAAATTATTATCAGTGCCTGTGAACAGTGCCAGCGCAACCGCCTGCCAATCCTCAACGCACCGCAAAATGTTAACCAATACATCCCCTCCTGCCAGGCCGAACTCAAACTGGTATTGCACCACCGCAGCGACACAGGCTTGAGCGAGAGAGACGCACCCGCGTCAATCGCCTTGTTGATTGGCCCAGAGGGAGGTTTAAATGAAAGTGAAATCTCCCAAGCCGAAAGCTCAGGTTTTGTACCCTTAACGCTAGGGCCAAGGGTATTACGTACTGAAACCGCACCACTTGTTGCCTTAAGCTTATGCCAACAACTGTGGGGAGACTTTTAAAAAAATGAGCCTTACGAAGCCTGTTTTTTATAGGCCAAGTACGCCTGTTCCAATGCTGAAATATTCGGAATTACCGCAAGCTCACCCGCTAATGAAACCTGCATTAACTCAAACGACTTCTTTCCAGCACTCGTAATTTCCGTGATTTCTCGGTCGTTCACTCGAGCCAACCGAGGAATACCCTGAGTAGCGATTGCAATGAACGGTAGCTCCTCGCTCTCGCCCGTATTATTCAAAATGGCCACTCGACAATGATGGTGAAGTGAAGGTTGAGCTTCTCCATTAATCACCTCAAACGACAACAAAGGAACCTGCTGCTCACGCCAAGCGAACATGCCCAAGAACCAGTCTGGGGCATTCAAGGCTGGCACTGGCGTATTCCACGACACCATTTCCGCCACACTCACCGTTGGCAACAGCAACATGCGATCCACCATTGGAATTAATAGACTGGCCACTTCATCAATGACCTCTTGCGAATTATTAGCAATATTTTCTAACACGGCGCTTTCCTATCCCCATTCACTGACTTGCATTGTTCATTGAAATTGCTTGCGCCTTTGTATACTTGCGCCGATTTAAACTATTTACCAAGTGCTTAGCCAAACCTTCTGGCGTTGAATAAAAAGACACTAGCTTCGCCGCGATTACCGCCTCCGGCATAGACCCAACCACACAAGACTCCGGTATTTGCGCCCAGATATAACCGCCTTGCTGAGCCAATAAACGACAGGCCACCAAACCGTCTTCACCCATACCGGTGAACACAATTGCGCCAGCCTTAGCGCCATATACACTACTCACATTCGCAATCACTTGATCGATAGACGGTGAAAATGCACCGAGCCACTGCGAATTTTTTGCTTGGCAAAACGTACCGTTATCGAGCACATTCAGCGCTATAGCTGGCGACATTACCGCAAGTCGCCCCGCCTGTAGTCTTTCGCCATGAGCTGCAATATAAGCAGGGTAATGGCTGTTGGCGCTCATCATCTTCAACAGAGTTTGATCATGCTCAGCGTCAATGTGTTGTACGTAAATAAAACAGATGTCTAAGCCTTTCGGCAGCGCAGTTAAAAAAGTTTTTACCGCAGCAGGCCCCCCAGTTGAAGCGGCCAACACACAAACGTTCTGTTGCCGAGAGTGTCGATTATCGAAGTCTTGTAAAGACCCTCTCAACTGCACCAACTGCGCCGAAATTCGTTCGATCCACAGCGTGTGTGCCTGACTACCCACATCCGGTGCACTGCCGTCACCAAAAATAATTGGCTGCTCAACGGTTTCCAACCAAGCGTTATATGCCTCATTGCCCTGCTCGTCACTCACGTCAACTATCCAAGCATCAGCGTACGGATTTTGCTTAGCTTCGCCGGCCAAAAAATCTTCAGGCCTAAGGCAGGGTCCCATTTGTAAATCACTGTCCGCGAGCGCTTGAGATAGGCTGAGCTGCTGTATTCGAACACTACAAACAAGGCCCACACAAACAGAGCTCAAAGCGCTAGACCCCCGTTTCGTCGTCGCCCAACAAATCCTTGATCGCTCTCACCAAAACCTCTTCTTGGTAAGGCTTACCCAAATAATTATTCACACCCAAGCTGAATGCGTGCTCCCGATGCTTATCACCCGTGCGCGAGGTAATCATAATGATTGGCAAGTCTTTGAGACGCTGACTAGAGCGCACATTCTTCGCCACTTCAAAACCGTCCATGCGGGGCATTTCAATGTCGAGCAACATAAGATCAGGACGTAAGTCTTGTAACTGGCTCAAGGCATCAACGCCATCTTTTGCGGTATGTACAATATAACCTTCTCGCTCAAGAAAACGCGTAGTAACTTTTCTTACAGTCACCGAATCGTCCACAACCAAAATCGTAGGCGTTGACACTTCCTGGCGCGCGAGAAGTGCCTGGGCATCATCACCTTTGTCTGATTCCAAACGCACCAATTCCTGACGCACCATGGCGTGGGGATCCAAAATAACCACTACACTGCCGTCACCCATCACAGTTGCGCCCGATAAGCCCGCCACATTACTAAATTGCGAACCCAGAGTTTTTACGACAATTTCCCGGCTACCCATCAAACTATCAACTTGCAAAGCCACGGCGTGCTCAGCACTGCGCACTAACACAACTGGAATCGGCAATACTTGCCCTTCCAATTTTGGATTGGCGCCAGTGTTAAGCATTTCACCCAGATAACGCACTTGATAATTCTGTCCCGCGTATTCAAAGCGTGCGTCACGGTCTTCGTAATAATGTTCTAGCTCGAAAGGACTGACACGTACAATACCTTCAATACTATTCAATGGCACCGCAAACCGGTCATCACCAATTTGAACCATCAATGCGCGGTTAACCGATACGGTAAAGGGCAGCCGGACAACAAA
>Ga0209396_1002320_pt1 | contig 20156 bp, 15 predicted proteins | sample GOMGulsemesocosm_6_FD_184638 | JGI IMG/M metagenome (GOLD analysis project Ga0209396, IMG submission 184638) | Methane-oxidizing microbial communities from mesocosms in the Gulf of Mexico - GOM8C Gulf of Mexico (SPAdes) (version 2) | ecosystem: Environmental > Aquatic > Marine > Cold seeps...
ACACAAAAAATGGCGGTCCGTCCTCGCGTTGAAAGGCATCGACTGCCTCCTTGCGCTTGGCAATGCTGGTGCCACCATGGAGCACCAAACCGGGCCGCGCAAAAATGCTCTCGAGAAAATCCGCCAGCACCCCGGTCATGGCTCGAAACTGGGTGAAAATTAATACTTTTTCCTGTCTGGCCGCTATTTCCTCAGCCAGTTCAGCCAGGCGGGTAAACTTACCACTGGCCTGAGGTTTGTACTCTTCATCGCCCAACCACTGCGATGGATGATTACAAATCTGCTTGAAGCGCAGCAGGTAAGACAACACCAACCCCCGGCGCTTTATGCCCTCAGCGCCGTCTATCTCGGCATTTTTCGTCAGGGCCTGCTGCAACTCTTTGACGGACTTACCGTACAACACCGCCTGACGCTTAGAGAGGCCGCAGTAAGCGTGCAGCTCGGTCTTCTCCGGTAGATCGGCAATGAGAGTTTTATCGCTTTTAAGGCGCCGCAAAATATACGGTGAGATCAGTGAGCGCAGCCCCGCGTAGGGGTTATCACTGTCGCTGGCTTCCAGTGATTTTACGTATTTTTTAAAGGCCGCCGCGTTGCCCAGTAAGCCGGGACACAAAAAGTCGAACAGCGACCAGAGATCGGACAGGCGATTTTCCAGCGGCGTACCTGTCAGGGCGATTCGTGCCTGGGCCTTGAGCTGCTTTACCCCCCGCGTCTGTTTGGTGTTGGGGTTTTTAATCGCCTGGGCTTCGTCGAGTATGACCAGCTGCCAGGTTTGTGCCAGCAACCATGGCTGGCGGGTGAGCATGCCGTAGCTGGTGATGATCAAATGCTTTCCAGCGCAGGCGTCAGCATCGGCCATCTGTTCGGGAGTTAAAAACGCCGGGTGCACAAAATGGCAGTTCAGGGAGGGGGCAAACCGCTCCAGCTCGCTCTTCCAATTGTTCAACAGCGAGGCGGGCAAAACCAACAGCGAGGCTTGCGCTGTGTTTTTCTTCGCCTGTATCAGCAGCAGGGCAATCACCTGAATGGTTTTACCCAGCCCCATGTCATCGGCCAGGCAGGCCCCCAAACCCAACTGGCTCAACTTCGACAGCCAATTAACTCCAGTCACCTGATAAGGTCTGAGGGTCGCCTTGAGCGCGCGGCCCGGTGTCGAGCGTTTGATATTTTCCGGCGCGCGCAGCTGCTGCAACAATGTTTTAAGGCCCTTGCCCGCGTCGACAAAAGCCCAGGGCTGCTCATCGAGCAAAGTCTGGGCGCTGCCCATGTGCGCGGGCACCCCCGCCAACAGGCGCATGCCCTGGGAAAAGCTGATGCCACCCTGGGCCACGTCTCGCTCAACCTGCTGCCAGTGATGCAGGGCCTGGCTCAGTTTCTCCCGGTCGACCTCAACCCATTGGCCCTTAAAAAAGATCAGCCGCTGCTCGCTTGCCAAGAGCGCTTCAAGATCTTGGGCCGATAGTTTTTCGCCGTGCATCACCGCGTGAACATTAAAGTCCAACAGGTTATCGGTGCCGAGGTTTGACGATTTATTGTCGCCAATGGTGACGGCCAGCTGAGGTTTGGCTCGCTTTTTCCACCAGTCGGGCAATCGCACGATAATGCCGCTCTGCTCGTAAGCCGGCGCCTGTTGAATAAATTCAAACGCTTCGCCAGCCGACCAGGCCTGGGGCTGATACAGCTCACCGCTGGCCAGCCAGCCGCGCAATGGCGCGCTGTGTTGCGCGGCTAACTCAATGGGGGACAACAGCTGAATAAGCGCCGCTTTATTTTTCGCCCCCGAGTAGCGCTCCAGCGCCTGGGCCAAGGGCTGAAAGCGCAGCCGACCATCGCCAGCCACCTGCGCGGCGTAGGTCGCCATAAAGGCAAAGGGGTAATCTGGGTCTTGGGGGTTCTCTGCCAGGTGGAAACACACCCGCCCCACCTGATGCCAGTGGGGGGCCTTGGCCTGCAAAAAATCCGCCAGCTGACCTTGGTAGTGCTCCGCGACCTGCGCGCACAACCAGTGATCCAATTCGCCCCAGAGGCGGGTGAGCGCCTCCAGATTTAAATACTCGGCGCCGCGCATGGGCGGCGCAGCCTGCACAAATTCTTGCAGCTGTTCCTCATTTGGGGCGGGCAAGGGTCCACAGGCTGAGGTTTGCCCCTGCTGACAGCGCAGGTTCAGGTAGTGGCCAGCGATCTTGCGCCAATAGCGCAAACTGGGACTAAGACTCAAGACCTGACTGACCGCCAATGAGAAAAGTCCGGCGCTGATCGACTCGCTAAAAGCCTGGTCGACACGAGGGGTTTCCCCCCCATCGGAGACACTGTAAAAAAGCCCGCCGGAGGGCCGCATACCCAGTTCTGACATACCGTAATATCTGTAAAGCAACGTGAGCTCCGCATTCTAGCAGAGCGGGCCATCGCCAAGTGGCTTTTAAATAGGACTTAAGGGATCAGAGTTTAAGGGGGCAGACCCATTAACAGTGTCTGCTTGAGGTTCCAATACGTGAGTTTTTGACAGCGTCTGTTGGTACTCGCATACCTGTAGCGTTTGTAATTATGGTGATACTAACGTGGTCGCCTTCTTTATTGTAGAAAGCTATTAAGGCTAGATGGACAATAAAAAGCTTAGCTGGTAGTTTGTCCCCAGTTAATGAAGGGATACAGTGAGTGATGAGCAGGGATCTACAGGCTCGACCAGCGATAGCCGCAAGGGTAAGGCCTGCGTTTGCCATCACCGCAACGCTCTTCGCCGTTATTGGCTTAGCCCTGTTTTCTCGCGACCTTAGTGAGGAATCCATCCGCTGGGCTATGCGCCTTTCGGTTGATACGGCATTTCCGTTTTTCTTTTTGGCCTTTATCGCCGCGAGCGTCAATACGCTGAAATCGAGTGGTGTTAGCCAATACCTACTGCGCAATCGCCGCTATCTCGGCATCAGCTTTGCCTCGCTGTTTTTACTGCACGGCACGCTTATCTATGTCTTGTCGCAGCTCTACCCAGAACCCTTCTTCTCACAGCTCACCGATGTGCTGCTCTACAGCGGCCTACTCACCTTTGTCGTCGTCGCCCTAATGGCCATCACCTCAAACGATTTTTCAGTAAAGCAGCTAGGCCGAAAAGCCTGGTCGCGCCTGCACAAAGTGCTCGGCTACTTTATAGCGATCATGTTTCTACTCACCTACCTAGGCAAACTCGATCAGCCTTTCTTCTGGCCCTATGCGCTAGCAGCGGTTGGGGTGTTTGGGGTGAGGGTGGGTGTTTGGTTGAAAGGGCTGATGAATAAAGACCGTGGGGTTGAGGCGTAGGGGGATAAGGGTCTTGTAAAAGGGGTCTGACCCCTTTAATTCAAGGAACGGTTTAACATGGAAGATTTAATAAAAGTAAAAGTACAAAAAGATCACTTGGATAAAGTATCAAGAGGACCTGTTCTAAATGCACTCACAGAATTAATTTGGAATGCCTTTGACGCCGATGCAGACCTTGTTGAATTGTCAATAGTGAGGGGCGAACTAGGCTTGCAAGAGATTCATGTTAGCGATGACGGGCACGGTATTGCTCATAAAGACTCAAAAAAGTTCTTTAGTTCTTTGGGTGGATCTTGGAAGGGAGAACGCGGCCTTTCTCCAAAAGGGCGGCATCTGCATGGAAAGGAAGGTCAAGGGCGCTTCAAGTCCTTTGCTTTAGGGCGGTGTGTTGAGTGGAATACATCCTTTAAGGACGATGATAAATCTTTCTCTTATCAAATAAGCGGGAAGGCAGATAATAAAGATGAATTTCACCCGACCAGTCCAGTCCAAAGTGATGAGGCCGGAACTGGAACTACGGTGTCAATTTATGAGCCGCACAAAGACTTCACGTCCATAAATAAGGATAAATTGCTAGAGTACTTATCTTCTGTTTTTGCAATATATCTATCAACGTACAAAAAAGTTAAGTTGTATGTTGATGGAAGCTTAGTTGACCCAGAGAGTCAAATAAATAACAAGACCATCATCCCTCTTCAGTCCGTAAGCTATGAAAATATAGAGTACGCGTATGAACTTCAGATTATTGAATGGAACTGCGCTACGCCAAATGAAATACATCTGTGTGATGAGAATGGTTTCCCGTTGCTTCCTTATGACAACAAAGCGAAAGGAACGAGTGATTTTTCGTATACCGCGTACCTTCAGTCCGAACATATCACTAAACTAAATACACAAGGTACGCTGGGGCTTGCTGATCTTGAACCTTCTCTAAAAGATATAATAGGTGATGCTGTATCAGCCCTCAAGAGTCACTTCATGCTTCGTCGTCTAGAGCAGGCGTCAGATAAAATAAAGAAATGGAAAGAAGAGAATGTTTATCCATACAAAGGGGGTCCGAAAGGGCCTATAGATGAGGCGGAGAGGCAGGTTTTTGAAATACTGGCCCTTAATATAAGTGAGCAAATAAGAGAGTTTGAAAGTTCAGACCTTAAGCTAAAGAAGTTTCAGTTCAGGCTGTTAAAGCAGGTGGTGGGGTCCAGTCCTGATGACTTGCATGTGATTTTAACTGAAGTTCTAAATTTATCTAAAGGCAAGCAGTCAGAGTTGGCTGAGCTGTTAAAAGATGCTTCTTTGTCGGCAATAATAAGCTCTGCCAAGGTTGTGGCCGATCGTCTTAAATTTATTTCAGGGCTTGAGGGAATTCTCTTCAATCCAGATAAGAAAAAAGTGCTTAAGGAAAGAACGCAGCTTCACAAAATACTCGCTGAGAATACATGGGTTTTTGGGGACGAGTTTTCCTTAACTGTTAATGATCAGTCTTTGAGTGAAGTGTTAAGGATACATTTAGATAAAAGAGGAGTTGATGTTCATCTCGATAAACCTGTAAAAAGAATAGACGGGCGAGTAGGGATTGTAGATTTAATGTTGACAAGAAGTATCGGTAAGAATCATTCAGATGAAAGAGGGCATTTAATAATAGAGCTGAAAGCTCCGAAGGTTAATATCGGTGAAGACGAAATATCACAGATAAAATCTTATGCATTTTCCACCATTGCAGATGAAAGATTTAAGCACTTAAAAACCAAGTGGAGTTTTTGGGTGATATCTAATGACCTGAAGCCATATGCGGATATGGAATTGAGGCAAGATAAAACTGGACGAGGTGTTATTTATGATGCTGACAACCTTACTATATACGTAAAAACATGGGGGGCACTAATACAAGAGTGTAAGCATCGATTAGAGTTTGTTAGAAAGCAGTTGGATTTAAATATAGATAGATCGGATGGGTTAAAATATTTGCAGGAATCGTACTCTGAATATACAAAAGATGTAATTTTTGAAGAGGATTTCAGTGAAGAGCCTGTATGACCCCTTTGATTCGAGAAGGGGAATGGGCAATGCTCCTGGCTGGGTGCCTCAACGAACAGTGTCAAATGTAAGGCCTGCCCCTCTTGTTCATTAATATTCGGCTTCCAAATTATTAGGTGATTTAAGGTTTTTAGATTTCATAATTAAATATGTGTTAGTCGTGTTTAACCTTTAGGTAGTGATTATGAGTGGTGTGGAATTTCAACATGGATATGATGCTTTTTTAATCGATACGTCAATTTTCGATCGGTATGGCCTTCGCCTTGAATCAGGCCTGCTTGGTGAGTTAAGACAGTTTAAGGATAGTCCTGTTGATTTTGTTTTTCCTGATGTTGTTAGAGGTGAGGTTGTGGCCCACCTTGAGAAGAACATAAAAGTTGCGAAACTTTCATTGGAGAAAGCGATAAACAAAGCTGGTGATAATCTTTTCTTTGATGGTAGCAACCTCGAAGCGGCAAAAAAGCTATTGATTGAAAATAGCGAAATAGAAGATTTGGCTGTGCTAAGAGTGGATAATTTTGTCAAATCTACAGGGGCGCTTGAAATTGATTGTGGTAGGTATGTGTCAATTAGTGAAGTTCTTTCTAAGTATTTTATGAATAGCCCGCCATTTGCCGAGTCCGGAAAGAAGAAGCAAGAATTTCCGGATGCGATAGTCTTGATGGCAGTAGAAAAATGGGCTGTTGAGAATGGCAAGACGGTTTTGGCAATTGCAGATGATAAGGACTGGGAGTCTTATTGTAATGATTCGGGCGTAGTGTCTTATCAAAATGATTTGTCTAAAGGGATGTCTGAGTTTAATCAGTCGGACGCTATTCTTGGGTTTGTAGGTAGGATTAACGAATCAGTTGATGGTGCCGGTTGGGTGTCTTTCGTTTCCGGTGTTGAACAAGCACTTGAGAATGTTCTGGGCGGTTTCACTCCAGATCAGTATGCAGAATCTCAGTTTTATTTTGAGGCAGATGGCGCTAATGGTTGGTATTCGAGCTTTAGTTTTGTAGATTTTGATTTTCGAGTGGTTAGTATTGATATTGAGGGTGGGGTTGCTGTAATTGAGGCTTTAGCTGAGATAGTTGTTGAAGCTGAAGGGGAATTTTCTTTGTCTGCTACTGATTCAGTAGACCGAGATTTGGTTAGTTTAGGTAGTGTTTCAGTTTTAGCGAAAGAGTCGTTTGAAACCGAAATATTGATACATGTGTCGGGTGATATGACGGATGGATTTTCTGGATTGATTGTTGAAGAGGTTGAGGTTGTTGATCTTATCTCTGAGGTGAACTTTGGGACACTTGAGCCAGTATTTTGGTAATTTTTTTGTGTGAGGTTTTATGATTGATTATAGGGCTAGTAGAAATAAGTTGGCATTTTTGTTGTTCTTTTGGTTTTGTTTTTCGACTTTGTTGTTTTCTTTGTTGTATTTCTTGGCTGGCCTTGTCGAAGGACATGGGGTTTACTTGGATGGGTGTAGGGCGGGGGGTTTAAACACTGTTTATTTTAGTGTGGTAACTGTTACAACTCTTGGCTATGGGGATTATGCTCCGCTAGGTGTAGCTAGGGCGATAGCAGCTCTTCAATCAGTTTTTGGGCTGGCTTTTGTCGGTTACTCTATATCTCAAGTTCTTTCTGTTAAACAGGACTCTATCGTCGAGTATATGGCTAATGAGCGATTGGTTTATAGGTATACAACGATCTTACAAAACCTATCTGACGCGAAAGAAACGATAGGTGATTGTAGACGTCTTGTCCGGCATAAACGTGAATTTAGTCAGTTTGATTTTATTTGTAATAAGTCAAATCCTTTTTATCAGGCTTTAAAGTCTGTCCAAGACCTTGATGGTTACACCAGTCATGTTGTTAGTGTGGGTAAGGGAGAGGACTTATCTGTTTATATTGAGAGGTCTCTTCATCATGTTGAGGAGTTGGTTTCTTTTAGTAAAAGGTATATTAATGCTCTTGATAATGTCTCGTCTGATTGGAAGACTAAACGTACAGTTACACTAATATTAAAGTTGTGTGATTTAGTTGAGGAATTCTCAAATAAGTATACTCCTTATACAAAATACAAATCTGAGAAATACAAAAACACTGATTTGTATTTGGCAGTATTAAAAAAGGCAGTTGATAATACTAGGAGCAAGTGCCTGCAGAACTAAAGGGGTCAGACTCCATAAAAAGTATATTCGAAGCCGAAACCCTTGAATGACACCAAAAACCCCCTTTCTTCGCTGTCGATCGGCGGCTTTATTTTTCGGGTTGATTACACAAGTATGTGCAATCAAAAGAATTAAAGGGGTCAGACCCCATTAATTAGGCCCCTTTAATTAAGTGAAGTGATTTAAGTGATTGATACGCGATGTGTCACCACATTTTTAAACGGTTAGTTGTACAGCTACCAAGCTTAGGTATATGAAATGGCACTTACTCAGATGCAAATTATTCAGTCGCTTGGAGAGGCGATGGCTTGGTTCGAGAGAGAGCTACAGTGGGGAGTTCAACCAACTGAGCTTCGCCATTTGAGTGGTCGCATTGGCGAGCTGTATTCCGCTCTCATTACGAACGGACAAATGGCTACGGAAGTGAACCAGCAAGGGTATGATGTTGTGAGCTCCTCAGGTGAGCGGGTTTCGGTTAAAACAACTGCGATGATGGGGAACTCTGGGCATATTTCATTCAATCCTAATACGCTCGATAAAGTTGATCGAGTCATCATACTGCGTATTAATACTGAAGAGATGCAGATTGAGACATTGTTGAACGACACGATTGAGAATTCTATGGGGTTGATGGGGAAACCCAGCTCTTCCGGAAAAGTCGCCATATCATTGTCAAAATTACTTAAGCCAGAAAAGGCGCGGGTCGATATCGCGGCCATTAAGTCAGTGTCTGTTGGTAACTATAAAATAAAAGAGCTTGAGAATGGCACTATAGAAATAGAAGAAGGCGGTAATCTGGTTTCGCCAGTGCGGCCTGTCCTTCAGAGCATTGCTCAGAGTTTAAATATCAACACGCTTAATGGTAATGGTAATCCCTATAATACGAGGCAACTTGGAAGTATTCTCATAAAATCAGTGTGCTAGAACTAAAGGGGTCAGACCCAATTAAAAGAGATACGAAGTCGAAACCTTTGAGTAACTCCAGATTCCCCTTTCTTCGCTGCCGATCGGCGGCGTTATTTTTCGGGTTGAGCGCACAGGATGTGCGCGAGAGGTTCGTTTGAGCCATGGATGGCGAATCGAACCGACCCGTAAAATGTCGCCAGAGTGAGGATTACAGCGAAGTGGGGTCGCCTCTTTGTTGGTTACTTATTTCTGGCGACGCAGAAATAAGTAACTCGCACAGCAAGGGCGAGAGAAAGCCAAAAGCGAAGACGAAACCAGCAGCAACCACAAAACCAGCAGCAACCACAAAACCCCTCGCGTCAGCGAAGCAAAAATTAAGCAAGTAGCTCCCTCACCAACTCCTCAATATAATAAGAACCCCTCCCCCCTATAAACCCCACATGCCCCCCATACTCGCTGACCTCCAGCGTCACGGCGGTTGATAGCTGATCGGCGTGGGGAATGCTATCGGCCGATAAAAATGGGTCGTCACGGGAGATCAATATATGTGTGGGTGTTTCTATCTTAGGTAAAAACTGCAGGCCGCTGCAGCGTTGGTAGTAATCCTCGGCGGAGGAAAAGCCGTGCAGTGGCGCGACGATTTGATGGTCGAAATCCCAGAAGGAAGAGAATTTTTTTGAGAAGGGGGTGGCGGCCAGTATTTCGGCTTGGGCGGGGTTCTCGAGGGTCAGGTGTTGGTGTTTCTTCTCGAAATACTGGCTTAACTCGGCGAGCAGGTGATTGCGGTAAACCTTGCTAAAACCCTGGTCGATGCGTGTCGAGCAGGCCGCCAGGTCGAGCGGCGCCGAGACAGCCAGAGCGCTGTGCAGTGGGTTGCTCGGTTGTTCGCCCAAATACTTAAGCAGGCTGTTGGCGCCCAGAGAAAACCCCATGGCGTGCCACTGCTGCTCTGGGTGTGTTTGCTGTAGATGGTCCACAACCTCGCCAATGTCGTCGCTGCTGCCAGAGTGATAACCCGCCGCCAGATTATTGGGGGACTTAACCCCGCGAAAATTCATCGCCACGCTCATAACCCCCATGGCCGCCAGCATGACTTGTAAACCAACGATGTATTGGGAATCGGCACTGCCGCTGAGGCCGTGTATCAATAACACCGCCTGCTTGTCTCTGGCCTGGGCTTGGGGCTGAGGAGAGTCGGCTTGACCTCCCTCTTTGTCAGGCTCGGGGGGGAGTGTCTCTAACAGTATCTCGTCGCCGTCACGGGTGGTCAGCAGGCTAGGTGCGCGCTCGGGCACCACAGGCTTGCGCAACAGAGACGGCCAGAGTGTTTGCAGGTGACGATTACGCCACAGCAGCGGCGGTTTAAAAGGGCTTTGAATAATGGGCATAAGCTGTGCAGTGTCGTCTTGTTTCGTTGTGGGGCTGTTAAAGCCTATCCAAATTACCACTAACAGGGCGGCAGGGGCAGGTCTTACAATTAACAATCATGTGAAATACAAGGCCTGACACCCAAGCCCTCGACTTGAGTAAGTGCCGTTCGGGTCAGATCCCTTTAATCGGTGTGAAGTCATATGACCTCCTTGTTCTTCTTTGGTGGTTAGGCTGTTATATTTACCGCTCAAAGCTTAGCGAGGGTGACAGGGATCTGTAGTGTCGCTTATGAATTAATGTTGAAGGTTCTATGGATGGAATGATGAATAAGAAAATATTTTTCCTCGTCAGTGTTTGTATTATTTTTCTCTATTCCAGCCTGTCTTCAGCTATCGATCTGGCCCAGATCGAGGCATACGGTCAGCTGCCTGCATACCGTTCCTTCTCTATTTCTCCAGACGCTAAGCATATCACCTACCTCCAGCGCGGTGATAATAATGACCATTTTGTTGTGCGAGACATGGAGTCCAATGAGACAGAGTTCTCCTTTGAGATAACCAGCTTTAATGCTTCTTCGACTCGCTTTTTGACGAATAAGTATGTCCTGCTGAAAGGCAGGGAAGTTACGAAGTCGAGTCACCTAGGCGGAAAATATAGAAACACGGGTGCGCTCTCGTATAATCTTGAAACGAGAAAAGTTCAACTTCTGTTAGCCAACTCACATGGCATTCACCTCACGCAGACGGGGCTCGGAATTGTTGTGGGTATTGATCGAGATGGTGAACATGTATATATGCCGGCATATTCCAAGGGGCCAAGGCCAAGCTACAACCTTTATAAGGTGAGTCTGAGTACGGGTGAAGGGCATCTGCATATGAGGGGTGTGCGGGATACTGTAGAGTGGTTTGTTGATGGCCAAGGCAAGGTTCTGGCTCGTGTGGATTATAACGATAAACGTGGTCGCTACAGACTGAAGTCAAAACTCTCAGGAAGCTGGGAAACGGTTTATAGTGCAGACAAAAGCTCATATGTTTTAGGTGTAGAGGCTGTTGCTAAAGATGAGCAGTCGTTAATTTTCAATGATATTCAAGGTGGGCAAGTCGTTGCTCGTGCCATCAGTCTTATCGACGGCAGTATTTCTGAGGCCCTGTATTCAAATGAGGCGGCTGATGTTGACTACTTCATACAGAATCTAAACGGTCAAGTCCTTGGCGTTGTTTATAGTGGTTTTAAGCCGGGCCATGATCTGCTTGATAGTGATTTTAATGCGTTATACGACGCCATTTCGGGTCGATACCCTGATGCGAGTATTTACTTCACCTCTTGGAGCGATGATAAGAAATCTGTGGTTTTTCTCGTGGATGGTGGGCAGAAAGGCAGTGGCTATTATCTGATTGATACAGAAACTTTTGAAATACGTCACCTGGCCGACAAGTATGCCGTGTCTGCCCACGCTAAAATTAAACCTATTCGATACCGCGCAAGAGACGGTTTGAAAATTCCTGCGCTATTAACGTTTCCTCAAGATGAAAGTGGTGATAAAGGACTGCCATTAATTGTCTTACCCCACAGCAAGGTGAAGTCTTACGACATGATTGGCTTTGACTGGTTGGCTCAGTATCTTGCAGCTAAAGGTTATCTGGTTTTTCAACCGAATTACCGAGGATCCTCTGGTTTTGGTGGTGAGTTAGCTCAGGCGGGAGTAGGGCAGTGGGGGCGAGCGATGCAAGATGATATTAGTGATGGTGTGACTTTGTTGATTGAGTCTGGTTACGCCGATGCAGATCGAGTGTGTATATTGGGGCGCTCATATGGTGGCTACTCAGCATTGGCTGGAGGTGCTTTTTCTTCGGATCTGTACCGTTGTGTCGTTTCTATCAACGGCGTTAGCAACCTGTGGGCTATGATGAATTCAAATCAATTTCAGCGATATGCTAACCATTGGGTGCTGAGTTATTGGCGCCAGATTATGAGACAGACAGATTTTGAAAAAAACGACTTGAGAGATATCTCACCAATAAATTTCGTCGACAACTTTAATGCCGCCACGTTGCTCTTACATGGTGACGGGGATACGACGATACCTATTTTGCAGAGTAAGCGTATGTATTCAGCTTTGAAGAAAGCGGGTAAAGAGGCAATGCTGGTCAAGCTTGAGGGGGAAGATCATAGGCTTTCTAAGAGCGAAACTCGTTTACAGGCGTTAATGGCAATCGATCGATTCTTGGATACTCATAACCCCGCAGTTCTGAATTAGGCCGTATCTTTTAGCCAGGCACAAAAAGGCCGCAGGAAATGAGAGAAATGAGGGTCAGGTCTTACATTTTACAATCATGTGAAATACAGGGCCTGTTCCAAAGTCATGCCTAAGTGAGGCTCTGATATCAATATGAGGCGTATTCGATACCCCATGATAGGGTTGTCAGTTCTACCTACCATTCCAGTGCTTTTTTGTGGCGCATTTTTAGTGCTCACTAGGGCAGCCTCTGATAACGCTCTTCCGTACCTAGCGGTGATGTGGGTGTGGGCTCTCTGTGGGGCTATCGGGTTGGTTCTAGCAAGCATGGAAAGTACTTATAGAATATCCATGCAGAGAGTGATCGCATTTTTACTTTTGGTGTGCGGTGTTTTGTCGATGCTTCTCTCTATCTATTATGCATTCAATCTGGAAAAGTTTAGTTATCACCCTGTCTACGGAAATGGGGTCAAGGATGTGGCAAACGAGAAAATGATATATGCATTTTTTCTGGCTTGGCTAATACTTATATGGCCACTTTTGTCCGGTGTCATTGCCATTCGCCTATGTACGCCTCGCAACTAAAGGAGGCGCGGGGTCAGGCCTTACATTTGACACGTTTCGCGATGAAGTGAGTATCAAGCGGGCCCAGCAGGCTACTCCCAAAACTCCCCCTTCCTTCGCTGCCTTACGGCGGCGTTATTTTTCGGGTATAGCGCACAGGATGTGCGCTATAGGTTCGCTTGAGCCATGGATGGCGAATCGAACCGGCCCGATAAATATCGCCAGAGTGAGGGTGACAGCGAAGTGGGGTCGCCTCTTTGTTGGTTACTTATTTCTGGCGACGCAGAAATAAGTAACTCGCCCAGCTGGGCGAAACCAAAGCTGAAAATCGAAGAGCGATAAAACAATGGATTGCCACACCGCGCTCGCAATCACGTGAGGGAGATCGAGCGAGCGAAAAAAAGGCCGTATCCCCCAAAGGATACGGCCTTTTTAATAACGCCGCCGCGCGAATCCATAACCGCTCCTGCGTGATGGACATACCCTCCGTCCATGGAGGGCAAGCGGCAAACGCTACAGTGCAGCGAGTTTTACGAGTTGCTCTTCCAACTTAGCCACGGCACTGGTCATATCCGCCAACTTAGCCTTCTCCTTATCCACAACCTCAGCCGGCGCCTTATCCACAAACTTGGGGTTGTTCAATTTGCCCTCAACGCGGGCGAAGTCTTTCTTGATCTTATCGATCTCTTTATTCAGACGCGCGGTCTCGGCGTCCTTATCGATAATGCCCGCCAGCGGTACCAGCACTTCCATCTCGCCAACCAGCTGCGTGGCGGCCATTGGCGCCTCGATGCCCGGCTCGAGCCAGGTGATGTTTTCCAGGGCGGCCAGTGAGCTCAAGAACTGACGGTTGGCTTCCAGGCGGGCAAGGTCTGCCTCGCTGCCATTGGCAAAGAACACCGGCAACAACTTGGACGGGGCAATGTTCATCTCGCCGCGAATGTTGCGCACGCCGGTGATGACACCCTTGAGCCAGTCGATGTCGCTCTCGGCCTGTGGGTTGATCAAGCTCTCATCGGCTTCCGGATAGGCCGCCATCATGATGCTTTCAGCGCTCTCTTTAACGACCGCTGCGGCGCTGTTGATACCCGCCAGGTCTTTCACCTGCTGCCAAATTTCTTCGGTGATAAACGGCATCAGTGGGTGGGCCAGACGCAGCGTTTCTTCCAGTACGCGAACCAGAGTGCGGCGCGTGCCGCGCTTGGCTTCAACGCTGGAGGTCTCGCTGGTCAGCACTGGCTTGGACAGCTCCAGGTACCAGCCACAGTATTCGTTCCATATAAACTCGTACAGAGCTTGGCTGGCCAGATCGAAACGGTACTGGTCGAAGTGACCGCGCACGGTGGTGGTGACCTGCTGCAGCTGGCTGGTGATCCACTTATCGGCTGTGGATAACTCGAAGCTTTCACCGTTGGCACCACAGTCTTGCAGCATCGCCGGAGTGATCTGCACTTTGCCGCCAGCGGCCGCTTCCAGAGCTTCTTCACCGACTGTGTTCATCAGTACGTAGCGTGAGGCGTTCCAGATTTTGTTACAGAAGTTACGGTAACCGTCCAGACGTTTCATGCTCCAGTTGACGTCACGGCCGGTAGAGGCCAGTGCCGCCAGGGTGAAACGCACGGCGTCGGTGCCGTGGGCTTCGATGCCCTCTGGGAATTCTTTCTTGGTGCGCTTGGCAATTTTGGCGGCCAGCTTTGGCTGCATCATGTTGCCGGTGCGTTTTTCCAATAACTCTTCGAGGCCTATGCCGTCGATCATGTCGATGGGGTCGAGCACGTTGCCCTTCGACTTGGACATCTTGTCGCCGCCTTCGTCGCGGATCAGACCCGTTACATAAACGGTCTTGAAGGGTACCTGCGGTTTGCCATCCTCGTCCTTCATAAAGTGCATGGTCATCATGATCATGCGCGCCACCCAGAAGAAGATGATGTCGAAGCCGGTGACCAGTACGTCGGTCGAGTGGAACTGCTTCAGACGCTCGGCGATTTCTGGCAGGTTGTCTTTGTTTGGCCAGCCCAAAGTGCCGAAGGTCCACAGGGCGGAGCTGAACCAGGTATCGAGTACGTCGTTGTCCTGACGCAGCACAACCTCTGGGCCGAAGTTGTTCTTGGCGCGTACGTCGGCTTCATCCAGGCCCACGTAAACATTGCCTGCTTCGTCGTACCAGGCCGGGATGCGGTGGCCCCACCACAGTTGACGCGACACACACCAATCCTGAATGTCGCGCATCCAGGAGAAGTACATGTTCTCGTAGTTCTTTGGCACAAACTCGATATCGCCATTCTCGACCGCTTCGATCGCGGGTTTGGCCAGGGTCTTGGCATCCACGTACCACTGGTCGGTGAGCATCGGCTCGATCACTACGCCGCCGCGGTCGCCGTAAGGCACCTGCAGTGTGTGGGGTTTGATCTCGTCGAGCAGGCCCAGCTGGTCGAAGTCGGCAACGATTTGCTTGCGCGCGGCGAAGCGCTCCATGCCCTGATACTTTTCTGGCAGGTCGCCGTTCAGCTCAATGTTAACGCTGCCGTCGCTGTTAAAGGTTTGCGCGCAATCGCGTATGTCACCGTTAAAGGTGAGTATGTTGAACATCGGCAGCTTGTTGCGCTTGCCGACCTCGTAATCGTTAAAGTCGTGGGCCGGGGTGATTTTTACACAACCGGTGCCCTTGTCCATGTCGGCGTGTTCGTCGCCAATAATGGGGATCAATCGGCCAACCAGTGGCAGCTCAACAAACTTGCCGATCAGCGCCTTGTAGCGTGGATCTTCCGGGTTTACCGCCACGCCCGTGTCACCGAGCATGGTCTCTGGACGAGTTGTCGCCACTACTATGTAGTCCAGACCCTCGGCTGTTTTTGCACCGTCGGCCAGCGGGTAGCGCAGGTGCCACATGCTGCCGTTGGATTCTTTGTTTTCAACTTCCAGATCCGAGATGGCGGTGTGCAGCTTTGGATCCCAGTTCACCAGGCGCTTGCCGCGGTAGAGCAGGCCGTCGTTGTAGAGGCGTACAAAGACTTCTTGCACCGCTTCGTTGAAGCCGTCGTCCATGGTGAAACGCTCGGTCTCCCAGTCGACCGAGTTACCGAGGCGACGCATCTGGCGGGTGATGTTGCCGCCGGACTCCTCCTTCCACTCCCAGATTTTCTTGATGAAGTCTTCGCGGCCGAGATCGTGACGGCCGAGGCCTTCTTCCGCGGCCAGCTTGCGTTCAACCACCATCTGCGTGGCGATACCGGCGTGGTCGGTACCCACTTGCCACAGGGCTTTTTTGCCTTCCATGCGCTTGTAGCGAGTGAGGGCATCCTGAATCGTGTGCTGGAAGGCGTGACCCATGTGCAGGCTGCCGGTGACGTTCGGCGGCGGAATCATGATGCTGTAGCCGTCGCCGGTTAAAGCGTCTTGACCATCAGCGTTCTTCTGATTGGGAGAGAAGTAACCCTTCTCTTCCCACTGCTTGTACCAGTTTTGTTCGATGGCGTTGGGCTGGTAGGTCTTATCCATGATTTCGGTTTTCCAAGATGTCGTCGAATCTGTCGGTAGAGGGCCTGTTGAGCGCGATCTGACCGCAGCGCCGTGAGGCTGGGTGGTGGACGCAAAGGCAAATTTTAAAAAGTGCCAGATTATACAGTGCTTGCGGGGCGGTTGGGAGGGGAAAATAACGGCGTCGCTATCCGCTTTGCTCAGGTTGGGGGTGGCTCTATTGAAATGGCTGATGGCTCTTCAGAGGTGGCCGATGGCTCCTTATGTAGTAGCTGAAGGCTCCTTATGTAGTGGCTGATGGCTCCTTAGTAGTAGCTGAAGGCTCTGCTCAGCGGTGATTCTGGATCCTTGGGGGTTTGCTATGCTTAGGGCACCTCTGAATAATGTCGCTGCAGCTCAGGACTTCAGGCGAGTTCGCAATCTAGGCGCTGCTTTGAGGCAGGCTGGTTGCCTGTCGATAAGCGGCAACGACGAGTTCGCATTCGCCTGAAGGCCCCGTAGGGCGGGTCCTCAAACAGCCATCTGCTGCGTTACACTTCTTGCTAAGGACTAGGGCCATTAGCGGCGAAGTGCGCCTTGCATCTGGGTGTTTGAGGAGCCCGCTGAGCGCTACCGCCATTTTTCAGAGGTACCCTTAGTATTCCAGCCATTGAAAACTGCCTATGTCTTTGCGAGTGAGTGTCTATCTGATTCCGCTGCTGCTGGCATTACTGTGTCTGCGGGCTGTTGCCGAGCCGCTGTTGATCGCCATCGACAAGTTGGCCACCGGCTACCCGGATTACGCGGTGGTGCGCGCAGGGCAGCCCATGACCGGTCAGCTGGTGCGCTTCTGGCAGTGTGTCTTTGATGGTGCTGAGGCTCCCGTGCAGTTCACCGTGCGGCCTGGGGCTCGAGCTCGTCACGAGCTGGCGCTAGGGCAGGTTGATCTGGTGACGCCGAAGATCAAACCTTCGACCGGCGAGACGGTGGAGCTGGGTGGGGCCCTCTACACCCAGCCCTACGACTACATCCACTATATGCTCATCGCTCGCCGGGAAAATAAAGACCTGTTGCTGGACCCCAACTGGGTGGAGCGCCGGCTGGGGGTAGCGCGCACCTCGGTGTGGCACGCCTATGTTGAGCAGCTGGGAGGCCGTGTCGAGACCCAGGTGCAGAGTGTCGACCAGTTGTTTAAGTTGTTGGTCGGCGGGCGGGTCGAGCTGGCACTGTTGGTCAGCCCCTGGCCGGCCAGTGATATTCGTCAGTATGGCGGTGAGCCACTGGCGGCGCGCAGCCTATTGCAGAGCTCGCTACACGGGCTCTTGTCTCCCCAGCGCTTTGAGCGCGAGCCGCAGCTGCTGTGGCGTATTAACCGCCAGATCAGCGCCTGCCAGCTGACCACTCCCATCGCCATGCCCAACCCCTTTTTATAGTCGTCGGCTCCCTGTAGTAACAATAAGAGTCACTGCGAGTGTGGCAATGGTGGCTGGATTCAGGAGAGCTTACCGGGCTTTGAGTCAGGCTTTTAAGCGGGTCGCTAGGTTGCATTTTCCAGGGGGCAGGTGACACCGCGCTGGGCGTGTGTATGGGAGGCCTGCGGGCCACTCAAGCGCGAGAAGTCGGGCGCTTTGGCAATAAAAATCTATAGTTAATAGCATCTTTACCGGCTTGGGAGTGCTGGGGTGTTTGAGGGTGCGAAACGGCCTGGGCAGTGTCGCTGGTGCTGGCTGGGGCTGCTGTTTATGCCGCTGGCGCTGGCCGACAGCCTGCGCCTGGGTATTGATGAAACGACGGCGGGTTTTCACCAGTATGTGGACTACCAACCCGGTGAACCGCTCAGTGGGGCGTTGATCGACTTTTGGCGCTGTGTGTTGGAGCCAGAGGGCAGGGCGCTGGACTTCAGTGTGCGGCCAATCTTGCGCAACCGCCAGGCGTTGGAGCAGGGTTTGTTGGATGTGCACCTTTCCTCTCTGTTCAGCGACCAGGACGAGGCATCGGGGTCGCGTTATACCGATGCATTTTTGAGTGCCAATGTGGCGTTGGTCAGCCTGGCCAGCAATGCCTCTCTGTTGTCTGACGGGGCATGGCAACAACAGACGCTGGGCGTGGTGTTGCGCTCTAATTTTGAGCATGAAATACAACGGCGCGGCGGGCGCATAAGCGATCGCGTCAAAACCATCGATCAGTTGTTTAAATTACTGATTGGCGGCCGTGTGTCGCTGATTTCTATGCCGCTGGCCAGGTCCGCCGAAGAGGTCACGCGCTACCGTGGTGTCGCCCTGGCGGGGCGCAACCTGCTGGCGAGTTCTGTGCATGGCCTGGTGTCGTCCCAGCTATTGGCGGCGGACCCTGAATTTATGTTGCGTATAAATAAGCGCCTGCCCGCCTGCCAGCATCTGCTGACCCCTGTCACACAGAGCACACTTAGGTGATCGGCTCATATTGGCAGCAGGGTGTGTCTATTAAGTTAGCGGGTGTTGCGCCGTGATCAGACGGGTGTAGAGGGAGGAGATGAGGGAAATGCCCACCGGTGGGGAGGATCCAGCTAAGCGGTTCGAGACTCGGCGGTTTGCCCGACGCGTGCTTGTGCTCGTGCTCGGCGGCCTGCTCCTCGCGGCTGCGCTGTGGGCCTTGTCCCAGCGCCAGACGCTTAACTTGAGGGCCGCGGCGGTGGCCCCCGAGGTGTCAAGGCACACCCGGGCGATGGCCGATAAACCCCTGGATGTGGTGTTTAGCGATTCAATCTTGGCTATACCCACATTTGTTCACATCAACGAGCAGGGCAGGCTTGCGGGCAGGGCCATTGACCTGTGGGACTGTGTGTTTAAGCAGGCAGGCGTGAGCGCTCGCTACCGCCTGCTGCCCAATCTTCGATCCCTGCATGAGCTGTTGAATGGCGGGGCTGATTTCCTTGGGAGTAGGATTAATCTGGGTCAGGGGTCTGAAGCGTTTGAGGGGAAGGCCTACTACACAGATGTGGTGGTTCCGGTCTTTGAGGTGCTGCGGGTGCGCGACGCCGATCGGCAGCTGCTCGTTGACGAGCTTTGGTGGCGGCAGCGTGTGGCGGTGATCAGGGCCGAGGCGGTGAATGCGCGGGTGGCGGCACTGGGCGGCAGGATTGATATTCGCGCGGCGAATATACAGCAGGCGTTAAAGCTGTTGGTGGGGAGGCGGGTGGACGTGCTACTGCATGTGTCGAACAGGCCAGGGGAGGAGCCGAGACATTTTCAAGGCCATGACCTCAGCGGCCGCACGTTGCGGCAAATTTCTGGACATGGGCTGCTCTCGGCGGCGGCTCATCGAGCCTCACCGGATTTATTGGCGCGCATTAATCGAGGCATATCCAGCTGTAGGCAGCTTCTTATCACTCGCGATATTTCAGCGCTTCCCTAGTTCTCAGCCAGCTGCGGCCCAGTTACTGCCCAGCGTCGCAATATAGTCGAGGATACGGTCCGCTTCTTCTCGAGACAGCTTGTTTGCCCATGCGGGCATAGCGCCCCTGCCGCTTAAAATAGTGTCGAGCATAAGCTCACGGTTGCCTTGGTAGCTCAATCCCTGTGGGATGTTCTCCGCTTTTACCCCTGAGTGCCCATCGCCTAAACCTGTGGTGCCATGGCAGCTGATGCAATTTGTTTTGTAGAAGTTTTCTGGCTCAAAGGCCCAGGCATTAGCAGCGGATAAAAGTAATGCACTGGTGAGAAGTGGGGCGGCGAAGCGGATAACAGGCGTCATGGTTGTATGCCTTGTTCTGTGGAGTTTATGAGGGTTAGTGGGTATCAGCATAGAGGTCCATGTCTAAGAGGGCTTTGACTGACGTCAAGTTCGGTCAGGATTAAGGGGCTAGGGTTAAGGGACTAGGGTTAAGCGGGGAGGGTTAAGCTGCTGAGTTTTTTATGTTGTGCGCGGATGATCCGTTGAGTTCGTTGAGTCCGTTAAGCTCATGGGGGCGCGGTATAAGCCCTGCACCTTTCTATAGTCGTGCTCTAGTGCGGCCGATACTTTTCTAAAACTCGAAAAAACTGTCCCCAATCAGCCCTCTGACGCGTCACCCAAGGTAAGACAAAAAAATAATACCCATAAAACGGGAGACGCTGAGGTGAGTGCAGCGAAGTTGGCGATGGCCGAAGAGGCCTTGCTGCCCCAGGAGA
>Ga0209396_1002322_pt1 | contig 20151 bp, 16 predicted proteins | sample GOMGulsemesocosm_6_FD_184638 | JGI IMG/M metagenome (GOLD analysis project Ga0209396, IMG submission 184638) | Methane-oxidizing microbial communities from mesocosms in the Gulf of Mexico - GOM8C Gulf of Mexico (SPAdes) (version 2) | ecosystem: Environmental > Aquatic > Marine > Cold seeps...
CTTTTGAAGCTGCAAGCATCGCTTGGCAAATAGATGGCAATCAATACGACGCACATAGTGCATTGTTGCAAGAGAGCCTATTTTCACTCGCCAATGGCTATGTCGGCACGCGTGGCACGCTCGATGAATCATCATTTAGCGCCCAAGATAGCTGTGAAGGGACCTACATCAACGGGTTGTTCTTTCAAGAAAAAATAGCCTACGGTGAAATCTCATTTGGCAATGCGATTAATAATGACCGGATGTTGCAAGTGCCAGATGGCAAGGCTTTTTCAATATCAGTGAATGGCCAGCGTTTTTCGCCATGTGACAGTGATGATACGGCGCTGAATCTTGGCCGTGTTTTTGATATGAAATCGGCGACATTGACGCGCCGTCAATTGATGGTTAATGCCAAGGGGCAGCAATTGTTGTTGCAGAGTCAGCGCTTTGTTTCGCTAGCAAATAAGCATTTAATCGCGATTGAATATCAAATCACGCCATTAAACTTTAGCGCCAATGCACAGGTATATGCATCGCTCGATGCGGGCTATCAATCGATTCATTCTGATAGCGATCCACGCGCCGGTGAGCTCGATATTAAGAAATGTTTGAGTCTAGTCTCTCAAGTGCAAACTGACACTAAGCTATCGATGCTGCATCGCATTAGTGGTCAGGATGTTTTAGTGTGTTCGACCATGGCGTATTACGGCCAACATGGTGATATCACAAGCCAACGTGAAATAGCTGAAGATGACAAGCTCGCACAAACGAGTGAATTGAGCCTAACAGAGAATGTGACGACCACGATTGAAAAATTTATCCACTATAGCCACAACGCTGATAGTGGCAGTGGCGAGCAATTGCGTGTTGAATCCGACATCGCGATAGCGCAAGCGGCAACGTCTGGTTATCAGCAACTGATGTCACAACATCAGCAGCAGGTCAGTGATTTTTGGCAAAGCGCTGACATCGAAATTGTTGGTGACCCACTGTTACAACAAGGTATGCGTTTTAACTTACTGCATTTGTTTATGTCGGTGGGCAAAGACGGTCACAGTAATATTGGCGCGAAAGGGCTGACGGGACCGGGCTATGATGGCCATTATTTCTGGGATTCAGAAATCTATATTCTACCGTTTTTAATTTATACCCAGCCACAACTGGCACGTGACTTATTAAGCTTTCGTTTTAACACCTTGGATAAGGCGAGAAATCGCGCGCGTGATTTAGCGCATGCCACTGGCGCACTCTTTCCGTGGCGTACTATTGGCGGCGACGAATGTTCGGCATTTTTCCCTGCTGGTACGGCGCAATATCATATTAATGCGGCGGTGGCTTACGGCATTCGTAGCTATTTTAATGCCACCGATGACTGGGCGTTTATGCAAGAGCAGGGCGCTGAAATGTTGTTTGAAACGGCGCGTATTTGGTCGCAGATGGGGCACTTTAGTGCGCAGCATAACGGTGAGTTCTGTATCCATGAAGTGACCGGTCCAGACGAATATACGGCGATGGTCAACAACAACTTCTATACCAACGCGATGGCTAAATTGCATCTTGGTTTTGCGGTGGAAATAGCGCACAAATTCCAAGCGATTGATCAAGTTGGGTTTGATGCGCTTTGTGACAAAATTTCACTAAGTAAATCGGAAGTAACAGCTTGGCAACAAGCGGAGCAGTTGATGCATTTACCTTATGATGAAACGTTAGGGGTAAGCCCACAAGATGACTCGTTTTTGTCTAAACCTAAATGGGATACTGATAATACGCCGGCTGAAAAATTTCCGCTGTTAATTCATTTCCATCCATTGGTTATCTATCGCCATCAAGTGCTTAAGCAAGCCGATGTCGTGTTGGCGATGTTCTTGCTCGACGATCAATTCGACCTTGCGCTGAAAAAACGCAACCTAGATTATTACGAACCATTAACGACTCATGATTCGACGCTATCTGCCTGTATTCACAGCATCGAGTATGCCGAAACTGGGGATTATCAACGTGCCTATGAGTTTTTCGATCAGACGGTGCGCATGGATTTAGACGATAACCATGGCAACAGTGGTTATGGCTTGCACACGGCGTCGATGGCTGGCTCATGGCTTAGTATCGTGCAGGGGTTTGCCGGCATGCGAGTTCGCCACAATCGGCTTCACTTTAAGCCAGTATTACCAGCGCAATGGCAACAAACCACCTTTAAAATGTGCTTTAGAGGACGTCGTTTGAGCGTGACTCTATCGCCAACTCAAACTGATTATCAATTACTCGATGGTCAAGCATTAACCATTTTCGATACTGGGCGTGAATTTACGCTAAGTAGCGATTCCACGGTGACAATTCAACGGGAGATTTCACATGACCATTAAGGCTTTTATTTTTGATTTGGATGGTGTCATTACCGACACGGCTGAATATCACTATTTAGCGTGGAAACGCTTAGCCGACAGTTTAAACATCCCTTTTGATCGTGATGATAACGAGCAAATGAAAGGACTAGAGCGCATGGCATCGCTGGAAAAAATTCTGGTGAAATCGAAGCAATCGTTCTCAGATGTGCAACGCGTTGAATTAGCAACACAGAAAAATGGCTATTACCTTGAGTTTATCGGCCTCATTACGCCAAAGGATATTCTACCAGGCGTATTAACATTGCTTGATGATTTACGCCGAGGAAACTATCGCATTGGTCTGGCGTCAGCCAGTAAGAATGCGGCACTGGTGCTTGACCGTCTTGGTATCGCTGACAAGTTCGAGTATGTGGCTGATGCTAATTACATTACTAATGCCAAGCCTGATCCTGAAGTATTTATCAATGTGATGGAGCACTTTTCGTTAACGCCACAGCAATGCATCGGTATTGAAGATGCCTATTTAGGAGTGCAAGCGATAAACTCAGCCAAGATGTTTGCAGTGGGCATTGGCAGCGACACAATCTTAAATAACGCTGATGTTGTGTATGCAGACATGAAAACGTTAGATCTTAGTCAAGTGCTAGCGCTGGCGAGTTAATTTGTGATTGGCAGTAACATATTTAGTGATGTTACTGCTATTACTCAGTTGGTTAATTGTGATGTTCTGATCAATTAATAGACGGCTATAAGCGTTGATTGCGAAATCAATGTTAAGCACCTTAGATAGCTGGTACTCTCCAGTTCATTATGTATATCCCCTAGAGTAGTTGTTGTGAGCGCATTGTTATTTGTAGTATTTTTTGTGATGATTTTCGCGGGTTGGAGGCTATTAAAGACGAATAAAAAGAAAGCGGTTAAAGTTCATTACCAACCAACATTAGTTGTCACGAATCCTAGTCCTGTCCCCCCTCAAAATAACAGCATATCGCCTAAAGGGCCTTCGTTATTATTGCGAAATTTCATGCTTAATTATGCCGCTGACTTAACTGAGGAACAGCAAGGACAATTGAGTAAATTTACGGCGGCTATCGAACAGCCAGCTCCTCTTTTTAGTCAACTGGTCGGTCAAACATTTGAAGCGAAAGAACTGTTTGATTTGATTAAAACCGATGCCAAAACATCAGCAAAAATCCTAGCTAATGTTAATTCTAGCCGTTATGGCTTGCGTCATGAGATAACCAATATTAATCATGCTATCAACTATCTAGGTGTTATTTCATCAACTAATATTGCGTTAAGTTTGTGTGTTGGCTTTAATTATAAAGGATGGAGCGAGCACCAAAAGCGTGCCTATACTAAAGTGATATTGCGGGCGCGCTTCGCCAGTGAGTTGACCTTATATATTGCTCAGCAGCTAAGGTGTGAGGAGTTTGCCAAACTCTCGACAGTCAGCTTGTTTTGTTTTATCGGCGATCAAACGCTGATCGCTAGAAATGACAAAGTGGCTCGTCAATACCTCAATCACAAAAGCCTGTTGGAATATGTTGTTTCTATTCAAAAGAAATTTGGTCTTAACAGCGCGATCATTGCTCATCAATTGAATTGCGATTGGGGCGTGCCAAGCAGTATTTCTGACCAAGTTAAAAGGAGTTTATCTTTGCTCAAACTCGCTGAGGAAAATAGCGAGCCCGTGACGTACGACGACGCGATTTGTTACTTTAGTTGCCGCCTGTCGGAATTGATCTTAGATAACCCGAAGCAATCATTAGAACCATTATTGGCTAATGCACTAATTAACCATGACGACTTCTATGCCTTTGCACAGTTACGAGGTCAGGCTGAGTATCAGCCACTATTCAGTTTTATCGATAAGCCAGAATTTTATCGTGGTGTTGGCGCCTTAATCAAAAAGAACCAGATTGGTGGCGCTTAAACCTCACCAGCGGGCGTCAATTATGTTGCTCGTTGGCTGATTAATAAGGACGCGCTCACTAAGTGATGTTGTTGCGAAGTTGATTATTTAAACCGGAGCGAATGTGCTAAGCTTAGCGATGATTGTTAATTGCAGCTAAGGAAAAAAGATGAAAGGATTCATAGTATTAATACTAAGTGTTGTATTTCTGGCCGGGTGCCAGTCAACGAAAAGTCAACGTAATATAGCCCCTCAAGATAACGCTAAAAAGACCGCCAGTGATCCGCAAAGCACACAAAATATTTCTTTAGATGAGTATTGTCTCGACAATCCTTGCCGAAAAAACAAACATGTTAATTTTCGTACCGCTAATGGGGATTTCGACCAAGTGCTCGAGGTGTACTGGCCGGCTGCTCAAGGAGACAGGATCTCGATTTTGCCGGGAGATGAGTTGTTTATTGAAGCTGACGAAGTTGACGGTAAATTGATTAACTTTCGCCAGGTTGATGCGATTGTTAATCAAAACGTTACACTCACGTTCTCGTTAAGCCAGATGAGTACTGGTCTGGGTATGATGCTGTCGGTTAGCAACCCTTTTGCGAAAAACATTAAATATCACTTAAACATAATCGACTTTTCAGGCCGGCCTCACCAGACAAGTAGCTGCCCCGTGCGTGCTGGATTAAGTGTGTTTGAAAGTTGGGGACATCCAATTCCAGAGCTCATTCTATCCGATATGCATTTTGTCGAGCAAGATGCTGCATCCTGTATTTATTAATATACGATCGTTAATTAGGAAGTTTAACAAATGGTTAAGCACCGTACTTTGCTCCTCTGTTTGGTCTTTATGTTTGGTGCAAAACCCATTTTTGCGTCAGATCTCAAAAACAGCTGTGTGCTGGATAATGTAACGCCACTGAGTGGCGAGGTAACGCAGCAACAAAATGACGATATGGTTTATTACACTGTAAGTGATGGCGATGTTGCTAAAATAACTGCGCTATTACGCGCCGGATATTCAGCTGACTTTATGGTGGCTAGTCGATTTGAAACGAGCGGTGAAATAAGCTTCATCATGAGTCGGACTAATACCGGGTCACCAGATGAGAAAGTTAATCAGGCGGGCATTGTAGCGCTTATTGAAGGTGGTGCTGATATCAGTGTGACGGATGAAGACGATAATACATTACTCCACATTGCCGCACGTAGAAACAAGCTTAATGTTGTGCAAGCATTACTACGTTGTGGTCTCAATCAAAAACTATTGAATAAAAACGGCGAAAGCCCACTGTTTAATGCTGTCACTTTAGCGATGTATCAATTGCTGATTAAGCATAACGTTGGCAGCGTTGATGATGTTGATCGCTGGAACAATACAAGTCTCCATGAATACGCTGCTAATCATATCGCAACTGATGATCTCATTGAGTATATGACGAAACATATTAATGTTAATCAACTAAACAGTGATCACCTAACGCCTATTCAGTGGACAATTAAGCGTAACCGGCTATTTTCAGAAGACAATTCCCGCTTACTCATCGCTCACGGAGCTGATCTTGAGATTGCAGATAGCGATGGTCGAACTGTGCTAATGAATGCATTGCGTCGTGAAGACTTAGACGATGATTTTATTACCGAACTGATCAGCGCAAGTAAAAACCTTGGCACTAAAGATCGGTTCAATAAATCGGCAATTCACTACGTTGGCGGTAATATCAATGTTATGGATAGCTTAAAACAGGCAGGTGTTAGTCTCGCCAATACTCGCTACCCTAATGATGAGCGCTCGACGCTGCTCACCACGGCTGTCAGCAAAAAACAAATGCCGCTGATCCGTTATTTACTGCGTGAGAAAGTGGCCATAAATGCTCAAGATTTCAGCGGTCGAACGGCTCTTAATTACGCGATTGAACAACAGAGCCACGAGATGGTAAAGCTGTTAAAAATGAATGGCGCAATAGCAAGTAGCGACCAAGTGATCGCTTCAAAATTGGCTGCCTATGAGCACGAGAAGGCGCGACCAAAGAACATTGTTGAAGCTGTTTCACAAAAGAATATGGCCTTGGTTAAGCACTACCTAACAATAGCCAAAAAAGACGCCGATTTTGACATCAACAAAGCGGGAATTAAAGCCGTTGATGTCGGGTTCGTTGCCGGTTTAGATTATCTCGTCAATCATGGTTTTTCGCTGAAAACTCGTGACCAAGGTTACAGCCTATTACAAAATTCAGTGTTCTTTAATCAACCCGAAATGGTCGACTATTTGTTAAGTAAAGGCGCTAAAGTCGATTACAAAACGGATGAAAACGCGACAGTGATGTACATGACTGCGAACGCCGATATCAAGATGATTAAGAAGCTTGAAGCATTAGGCCTTAAGTTCGATCCGGTATTAGATCAAGATATTGTTAGTGAGGCTATTCGGGTGGACAAATATCAGATGGCCCATGAGTTTTTACGTCGTGGTTTTGCATTTGATACCGACAAGCACTTTGCGCCAGAATACTTGGAATCTAAGGTCATTCGTCAGCAAAACAGTAAACGGCTGGCGTTCCTGGTGGAGCAAGGTTTTGATATTAACACTAAATTCACTAAGCTTCTTAAGGACGGAAACTTACTCTACTTATCAATTATGCTACGAGCAACTAAGATGATTGAGCCGCTATTAACGTTGGGTATTGATACGAGCGTGCTCATTGAAGGCGAGTCGATATTATCGATTGCGATTATGAAGCGTGATTTAGACAGCATTAAACTTATACTTAAACATCGCCCCAATATTGAGTTAAATACCATGGGGACGGGTGCATTTTTGGTGAAAAAGAATGTTTTACTAAAGGCGCTCCATCGCAAAGCACCGGAGCTTTCGTTATATTTTACAACGCTATCCTTAGACTTTTCACAACAAACTTCAGATAACCAAACGGCATTAAGCCTAGCGGTTGTGCATGATTACGCTGAAGTTGTTAAAGCACTGATTGATAAAGGCGTTGATGTGAACCACCAAGATAAGTGGGGTAACACACCGTTATTTTTAGCCGCATCTAAGGGGTCAGTTGAATCTATTAAGTTACTGATGGCGGCTGGCGCTGATGCCACAATAAAAAACGATAATGGTCAAATACCAGCACAACTACTGTCAGATACAGACTAAGTACACCTATCTTACGGCTAATTCAATACCAAAGTAATAGTATTAAGTAAACCGGGACAGGTTAACGTTGGCTAGAATCACGTACAACCAACTCAACATCTAATACTTGAGAGGTGGCGGCCTGTTTATTGATTTGTGCCATTAGGTTTTTCACTAGTAACTTCCCGCCAGCGGTGGTGCTTTGGCTAATGGTACTTAGTGATGGTGTACATAACTCGGCCATCGCGATATTGTCAAAACCAACGACTGAAATTTGCTGTGGTACTTTAATTGATTGTTGATTAAGGTATTTCAATGCGCCTAGTGCGATAACGTCACTCACGGCAAAAATACCATCGAGATCGGGCTGTCGGTCGAGTAATTGCTGTAATTTAAGCTGCGCATCAGCGGCTGTAAAATCTGTTTTTATTTGTAGTCCTTCGACGACCTCAAGACCCGCTTGTTGAAACGCTTGAACGTAACCTTGCCAGCGAATTGCAACTTCTGGGTATTCAACATCACCAAAGAACGCAATCTTCTTACAGCCTTGTTTTATCAGGTGATTCACCGCTAAATAACCACCACGTTGATTGTTACTGCCGATGACGCAATGTTCGGTGTTGGTTTTTTCAGCGCCCCAAACAACGACAGGCAGGTTATCGCTGACCAGTGACTCTACGCGCTGATCATGATCCCCTTGACCAATAACAATAAGGCCATCGGCACGTTGTGATTCGACATAATAACCGCCCCAATTTGTGGCGCTATGCTTGGTGGTTGTCAGCAGCATGTCATAGCCATGCGAATCTAGCTGATCGGCGATAGTCCCTAACATCTCGAGCATAAAAGGATCTGAAATGGCTTGGTCGGATTGAGGATCAAACATAATGATCACGGCGACGGTATTGGTTTTTTGTAACCGCAAACTACGGGCGCTAGCATTTATTTTGAAATTATTTTCTTTGGCTATCAGCTGTATTTTTTGCCGAGTTTTCTCATTAATTAATGGACTATCACGCAGTGCTCTAGAGACTGTTGCCTTTGAAAAATTAGCTAACTTTGCGATATCAGCAATGGTTAGAGTGGAGTTGTCTTTCATGGCGGTGTTTATCCTGAGTAACGAGTTTTGTGAATTAAGGCTAACAGATTATATATAAAACTCTGTTGATTACTATTATCAATGTAGTACAACTTTATGCAATCGATTGCATAAAGTTTATATTAATGTTTGCAATCGATTGCAAGATGGTCTACTTTTATAACCTGAAGTATTTATATACATCTTCGTAACAAGCTTATTTCAGCCATTAGTGTAGGGTAGGAAGTTACTCTTTACATGGTTGAATAAGGTAAAAAAATAATAAACGGCGCGCACCTAGTGCAGTGCTGACAGTCATCGTTAAGTTAAAAAGGTATAACAATATGTATAAAACTTTTAAACCTACTACCATTGCCACTTTGGTTGCCATCGCTTTGAGTCCTGCATTACAAGCCGCAGAGACCGAGAATGAGCAAGAAAAAAGTAAATATAGCCAAGTTGAAAAAATCGTCGTTACTGGTAACGTCGGCGGAAAATCAGCGCGTAAAGTCGATGCAAGTTACGCAATCACCAGTATTTCAGATGAAGATATCAAGAAGCTTGCACCAAAGAGCACGGCGGATTTGTTTAAGGCAATTCCTGGTGTTTGGGCAGAAAGTTCTGGTGGGGTCTCGGGCGCTAATGTATTCGTTCGTGGCTTCCCTGGCTCAGGTGACGCGCCGTTTTTATCGGTTCAATTACAAGGTTCTGTTGTTTACCCACCATCGACTCTATCATTTCTTGAAAACTCTACCCTATTTCGTCTCGATGAAACCGTTGGTTTCATGGAAGCGCTACGTGGTGGACCAAACCCAGTTATTTCAAACGGTCAACCCGGCCTAACCACTAACTTCATGCTCAAAGAAGGCAGTGAAGAGACAGAAGGACTCGTTAAGTATACAACGTCTGACTTTGGCTTAAACCGCGTTGATGGCGTGTTAAGTGGCGCACTCGCCGAAGACCTTTACTTTATGGTTGGTGGCTACATCAAGAGTTCGCCAGGGATCAAAGATGCTGGCTTTAATGCTGAAGAAGGCCATCAATTTACGATTAACATCACTAAAGAATTTGAGGGCGGTAAATTTAACGTTTATACCCGACAAACTGACGATTCTGGTGTGTGGTATCTTCCGGTGCCATTTGGCGTTGAAGGTGTCGACAACGAATATAACCAAGTTGGCACTAAGAACCGCCAAGCAACTATCCAATATGGCTCTGATGGCACCAGTGAAACCTTTGATTTTGGTGAGGGCCGTGGTTGGAAAGGTTCGGTTTCTGGCGGTAGTCTAAGTCTTGAATTCGGTGAAGGTTGGAGCTTTGTTGATCGCTTTAACTTTACCAAAGGTGATGCGAATACATTTGGTATGGTACCAAACGGCGCACCTGTTCAGCTTTCATCTGTTGCAACGAACGGTAGTACGGCGACGGGCGTGGCAACTGGTAATGAATATGATGCTGATACCTATGTTCAGCAAATTGGCCGTTGGGTTGTTCGTAAAGAAATTCAATCGTTCACCAATGATTTAGCCCTAACGAAAGAATGGGATAACGCCACGGGTACAGTGGGCTATTACAGCGCAAACTTCTCCGTTAATGATTGGTGGAGTCTAGGGAATCAGTCTTATCATGTGGTTGAGTCTGGCGGTGAAAACTTAACGGGTATTGATTGTAATGACAATGCAGATAGCTGTGGCTGGAACTATGACATCGATTCTGCTGGTGATGGCAGTACTAGTGCACTTTATGCGGCATTTGAATATCGTCCATCTGACGTGTTGACGGTAGATATTGGTATTCGTAGTGAAAATCATCAAATTGAATATACGGTAGATGAAGGACTAACGGGTCAAATCAGCAAGTTTGTTAGTTATGACGAAACTGAATTTGCATGGACTGTAGGTGCTAACTACGCATTAACTGATGATAGTGGTATCTTCGTTCGTCTTAATGAAGGCAGCAAGATGCCATCATTTGATGATTTTCGTGATAACTTTGGTGCCTATAGCGACGGTGAAGACCTAATCGTATCGGTTAGCCAAGCAGAGTTAGGTTATAAAGTTGCAGCAGATAACTTTAGTTTCTACGCGACCGGTTTCTTTAATGAAGCAGAAGGTAATAAAGAAGTGACTCAGCCTGGCGCGCCAGCGGTTATTCGTACTACTGAGGCAATGGGTATTGAGTTTGATGCAAATTACTTTAATGAGAATGGTTTTTCGGTAAGCGTTAATGCAACGATGCAAGATACTGAGATCACCAAAGGCAGCAATGTTGGCAATCAAGTATTACGTCAGCCAAACTGGATGCTGCGTGTTACTCCAAGCTATGACTTTGAGTTAGGTGATGAAATGTACGGTACGGTATATGGCACGCTTTCAGCGGTTGATGACCGTTTTGGTGACAATGCTAACGCAGAGGCTAACGTGCTGGAAGGTTACGAGAAGATTGATGCTGGTGTGATTCTATCATTGACTGAGCAGCTTAAACTTCAATTATCGGTCGATAACTTAACCAATAAAGCAGCATTAACAGAAGGCGATCCACGTAATGCCGACCCTGTTGCTGCTAATGGCCGTTTCATCATGCCACGTAGCTTTAAACTAAGTATTGGTTACGAATTCTAATTCATAACCGTTAAGGTCATGCTAGGCGCAGTGATATTGAGCCTAGCATGATTTTTTCATTGCTATCTTTCATTTCCTTCGCCCCATTCCCCAGGCACTGTTGTATTGAACTGTTATCACTGCACACCAAGACACTGCACATTCTTTTATGCGACCAACATTATTAAATATCAACGCAGTTAGCCAATAATGATTAGCCGTTATTCGGTATTAGCCTTGTGATGAGAGTCGTTGATTAAATAGTGGAAATGCAGAGCAGGGAAATGAAAGTTTTAAAAATGGGGCTTATCGCCCCATTTAATATTTATACCAATTACAGTAAATAACTGCCCACTTGTGCTGGTTAAAATTAACGATAACGGCGTTACTCTCAATCACAATAGCTAGCTATTGCTCAATCGAGTGCCTCGCATACAGGACGTAGGTGCTTATGTTCAGTCTGGAACCATGAACATGTGTTCTAGTTTATTTTACTTTCGCACAACAAGATCACTTACTTAATGCAATTGGTATTACTCTGGCGATTGAGCAGTGTCTATATCATCTGATGATACTTCACCGGCTTCGCTCAATAGTGAACTGTTGCCGGTAACAATGTCATTTAAGGTACCTGTTTTAGCATCGACTAAACCAATCTCACGTAACATTGAATCGATCATTGGGGCATTCGCACGATAATTTAATGCTGCACTGGTGACTTGCTCAGCGATGCCGCCTTGTGAGGCTGCGCCGTTACTAACACCTGAAGCCATTTGTGATTGACCACTGCCGTAGCCTTGAAGGATCTTAATCCCTTCGATGTTTTCTAAAGGCTTAACAGAATTGGCAATCATTTCTGGTAGCGATTTAAGGATGGCTAAGGTCTTTTGCAATTCGATCTGGTTTTCACTTAGGGTATTTTCTGCTTCGTAAAGCGCTTGTTTACCTTCAGCTTCAACGGCATAAACTTTCTCATCCGCTTGCGCTTGGAGAATTTTAGCGTCGGCGCTAGATTTCGCTTCAATCAATACAGCTGATGCTCTATCTTCAGCTGCACACTTTTCGGCATCTGCTTGAACTGTGATACCAACTGCCTCACGTTCTGCTTCTTTCTTCGCGTCGATAACTTCAATTTCTTTGCTACGATTTGCTTGGGCTATTTGTCTGGCCGTGATCACCGCTTCTTCTTTTTCAACTTTTGTTTTCTCGGCTTCAGCCGCTTTAGCACGTGCTGCTGATTCGGCTTCTGATTTTTCTGCAACGGCGATTTGTTTATCTTGCTCTGCTACTTCGATGTCACGTTGTTGTTGAATGCGTGCTTCTTCAAGTACTCTACGCTTCTCGATTGCCTGCGTTTCAACTTCGCGCTCTTTAATTAGTTCGGCAAGTTCGATGGCTTTTTCTTTGGTAATTTCGGCTTCGCGCTCTTCACGCTCTTTTTGCTCGCGAGTCTTGGTGATTTCAGCTTTTTGTTCGACGCGTTTAAATTCAAGAATTTGTTCTTGAATTAAACGGGCTTCTTCCACTTCTTTTTTGATATCGAGAGATTGACGTTCAGCTTCGAGGTTTCGACGCTCGATTTGAACGCGATTCTCTTGCTCGATGTCATTGGTTTCTTTACGCTTTTCTTCGATTATCTTAGTCAGTCTTGCGCGACCTTCAGCATCAAATGCATTGTTTTCATTGAAAAACCTAAGGTCTGTTTGATCAAATCCTGTTAATGATACTGATTCTAACTCAAGACCATTTTTTTCAAGGTCGTTGGCGACACTCTGTTGGACTTTTTGCACAAAATCAGAGCGTTGTTCATGCATCTCTGTCATGGTCATTTCCGCGGCAACTGCGCGAAGTACATCAACAAACTTAGATTCCATTAGCTTTTTAACTTCATCGACACGCATGGTACGCGTACCTAACGTTTGCGCTGCCATTGAGATGCCTTCGCTATTTGGTGCAACGCGCAGGTAGAAGTCTGATTTGACATCAACCCGCATTCGGTCTTTGGTTATGAGTGCGTCTTTTTCAACTTTCTCAACTTCGATCCGTAATGTATTCATGTTAACTGGAATGGTTTCATGGATTACTGGTAAGCAGAGAGCACCGCCGTCTTTGATAACTTTTTCGCCGCCGAGACCCGTTCGAACGAATGCTACTTCTTTGGTCGCACGTTTATATAATTTAGCGAAAATGAGTAAAATCGCCAAAAAAGCAATAATCCCAATGCCAACCATCGACAGCATGAATGTTGTGTTTGAATCTAAATTTTCCATAATAATTCTCTATTGTTAACGTTTTAATGTCATCCCAATCCAGTGGGACTCTAATTTTTCGACCAGGACAACTTCTTGCCCTTGCTCAAATTGGGTATCGTCTTTGTCTGGTGCGACAAGGACGTAATGTTTTTGCTTAAATCCATCGCTTAGTACCGCTTCTGCAGGACTATCTACTCGGGCCGTTCCAACTGTTATACGGGCTACATGTCCGGTGAAGGTTGCGCTAGATATTGCCGATGATTCATTTTGCGGCATTAGCCGTGAGAGTGGAGCGCCTGTAAGGCGAGTGATCACAATGGCCAGTGCTGATGCTGCGCCATAGACAATCAAGCTGTTAAACGCTGTGCCAAATAGATTAATTGTGAAATAATTAATGCTATATCCTGCGATTGCAAAACCGCTGAGTAATAAAATTAACCATACCAGTAACGGTAGTCTGTCAAGATAGAGCCAGCCAACTAAAGAGGTTAAGCCGCCACTGCTTAAATCCGTGTTGATATCGACGTCAATATCGAAAGGTGATAATTGGTCAACTAAATTGACGACGCTAAGGCCAATGATGACACCAAGGCCTTCCATCAGGGCAATCGCCAGCACGATGCCAAGAGCAATAGTAAATCCGGTATTGAATTCTGCGAAGAGAAAATCAATCATGGTGGGATAATTCCTTTTAAGGTATTTTATATTGTGCGGTAATAGGGGGCACGCAGAGCCATAAACATTATCTTAAATTTAGTACAATATCTAGAAAAAACAACAAGCTGATTAGATTGATTGGATTATCTTGAACAACCAAGGAATTTGTTATGAAAGTTACATTGGGGTTAGCCGGTAAAGCATTACTGCTAATACTCGCGCTGACAGCATGTAGTGGCGTATTCGGTCATGGTGTCGATGAAAATACCAAGGCATTCTTGCTACAAAATAATGGCGTATCGATTATGCCATTTATCTACATTGGCGCTAAGCACATGATCACTGGGTATGACCACTTGCTGTTTTTAGTCGGGGTGATTTTCTTTCTCTATCGAACGAAAGACGTGTTGCTATATGTCACGTTATTTACCTTAGGGCATAGTGTAACGCTGCTTAGCGGTGTGCTTAATAACATCGAAATTAATGCTTATCTCATTGATGCCATTATTGCGCTGTCGATTGTTTATAAGGGATTTGATAACTTAGGCGGCTTTAAACATCTATTTGGTTTTACCCCTAATCTTAAGCTAATGGTAGTGTTATTTGGACTGTGTCATGGCTTTGGTTTAGCCACTAAAATTCAGGAGTTTGAGTTACCCGCACAAGGGTTAGTGGCCAATATTATTGCATTTAATGTTGGCGTTGAGCTCGGGCAGTTTAGTGTCTTAGCAATTGTCGTTATCGCGTTAGGGTGGTGGCGGCGTTTCGACAGTTATGTAACCCTTTCATTAGCGGTAAATACTATATTAATGACCGCAGGGTTAGCATTATTTGGATTTCAATTGGGTGGTTATTTAACCGCTTAATTTATTTAAGGATATAAGATGAGTAACAATATACCAATTCATTCAACCAAGAGTATTATCAAAGCAACGATGGTCGCGACAGTGAGTGCGGTCGTGATTGTTAGCTGTTTTGTATTACCCGTAGAATATAACATTGACCCAACTGGTATCGGTAAGGCGTTAGGACTTTCTAAGCTTGCTGCGCCAACAGAAGCTTCCAAATCATTGGTTGCCAAAGTTGAGGTCGAGCAACGTAGTGACAAGGTCAATATTACGATTCCCGCTGGTCGCGGTTTAGAGTATAAATTGTTGATGGAAAAGCATGCTCATATGACTTATGAGTGGACAACAGCCGATCAACAGATGTTGTATTTTGATTTTCATGGTGAGCCTCGTGGCGATACCACCGGTTATTTCGAGAGTTTTGCAATTACGACCTCAAATAACATGAAGGGATCGCTTACTACGCCTTTCGCTGGTTCCCATGGTTGGTATTGGAAAAATACCACCAATAAGGACATTGTGGTGAACTTGTCGATTGCTGGGCGATACACGATTAAGGGATAGCAACCCACCTCATCACGAATTTGTGATTTTAGGTGCTAAAAATTTATCGTTTATAGGGCTTGTCTGCTAAAATATGCGCCCTGCGTTATCGCCTAAGCGCGATAACTTTCTATAGCACTGGATTTACGGTCCAGCCAGTTCAATGGGAACTATTAATCAATGAATAATTTTACAGTCTGTGCGTTATACAAATTTGTGGCTCTTGAAGATTTCGAAGCGATGCGCGCGCCGCTTTTAGCCACCATGGAAAAGAACGAAGTACGTGGTACCTTACTACTGGCCTTAGAAGGGATCAACGGCACGATTGCCGGTCCTCAGCAGGGTATCGATACCGTATTATCTTACTTAAAAAGCGATACACGCTTAAGCGAAGTGTCGTACAAACTTTCTTTTAATGAAGTGAATCCTTTCCAGCGCACCAAGGTCAAACTTAAGAAAGAAATCGTGACCATGGGCGTTGAAGGTATTGATCCTAACCTTGTGGTTGGTACTTACGTTAAGCCGCAAGATTGGAACGCGCTTATTTCTGACCCAGACGTTATTGTTGTTGATACACGTAACGATTACGAAGTTGAGATCGGTACCTTTAAAGATGCGTTAAACCCAGATACTGAAACTTTCAGAGAGTTTCCTCAATATGTTAAAGATAATCTCGATAATACCAAGCATAAGAAAGTAGCAATGTACTGTACTGGTGGTATCCGCTGTGAAAAATCGACGGCTTATCTTAAAGAGCAGGGCTTTGATGAGGTTTATCATCTTGAAGGCGGCATCTTAAAGTACCTTGAAGAAGTGCCTAAAGAAGAGTCGTTATGGGAAGGTGAGTGTTTTGTCTTTGATGGTCGCGTTGCGGTTAATCATGATTTAGAGCAAGGTCAATATGATCAATGTTTTGCTTGTCGTTTCCCGTTAACAGAAGACGAAATGAAAAGTGAGCATTACGTTAAGGGTGTCAGTTGCCATCGTTGTCACGAAAATGTTACTGATGAGCAGCGCGCGCGATTTGCAGAGCGTGAACGTCAAATACAGCTCGCTGAGCAACGTGGTGAAAACCATATTGGTGGTGATGTTAAAAACATTATCAATCTGCGCCGAGATGAAAAGATTGCTAAGAAAGAGCAAGCAAAAGCAAAACAAAAACGCTAGATAAAAAAACGCTACAGAGTATTAAATACTGTGTAGCACTTCATTCTTCCGGTAATTAGTGGCTACTATAGGTGCCATTTAATTAATAGATTAGTATTGTTCTCATCCACTTCAAATGGTACAAATGCTTGGTTAATACCGAATTTGTTATTCCAAATTGTGTGTTCAACACCGACAAATAACTTGCCTTTAGCAACACCAATATGCTGACCAAGATCGTATTTTAATTGTGAAGTAAAGTTGTAACCACCTACGCTGCCATCATCGGTGCCATTAACGGCATCAAGAAAACCATCGTACACAAAGCCATCAGCAAATGGGAATGCCCAAACTAACGTTAGCTGTTGATTACTTTCTGAGAATTCATTGTTACGTTGGTATAAGTTTACATTGAAAAACTTTGAACCAGGTACGTCTAGATTAACACCAGCACCAATTAAGAGATTGTTCATATTCTCGCCAAACTCCCATTGAGGGGTAACGTAAACGCTCTTAATGAAGCTGTCTTTTGGCTCCATAACATTGAAACTGAAACCTAACTCTCCGTATGTCTCGTCTTCACCTGTGTTGTCACTGTGAATACGGTCAACGAATGTAAATATGCTACCCCAACTGTGACCACTTGCATGCTCAAAGGTGTAAACGGTGCGATCTTCATCACCGACTTCATAGCTGCTGCCTTTTAGTAATGAAAAGCTGTTATCACTCCAAAACTGCTTAGCGCTAACGGTCGTAGATAAAAGCGTTGCTAAAGCAACCGCTGAATATTTTAATGCTGACATAGTGTGTTCCTATTCTTTAAATAAGTGGATAAAGTTAAATCGATTATTCTCTCACATTGTGAGGGGCTACAAACTTGAAGAGAAATCTATGCCTACATTTCAGTTTTAAACGATTTTATTGACCGAATGTATCAAGTTGCAATCTGTTTTCTTGGACGCAGTCATGATAAAGCTTATTATCGAGAACTGAAAGGCTCAAGTGTCAATTGACTGACAAAGGCTTAATAATCGAGCCTTTTACGCATCGTTTTCTGTTTTCCTCGTTGATTCTTACTATCTAATCGTCTCATCTTAGATCCGAAAGTTGGCTTAGTTGCAATACGTTTCTTCTCAACCTTATTAACTTTCTGTAGTAACTGCAATAGCTGTTCTAATGCTACTTCGCGATTGAGATCTTGACTACGACTACCTTGGCTCTTAATGATAATCTTACCTGACTTACTAATACGATGATCTGAGAGCGCTAATAGTTTGTCCTTTAAACGCTGAGGTAGCGAATGACTCGCTTTGATGTCAAAAAACAGATGAACAGCAGTGGAGGTTTTATTAACATGTTGGCCACCAGCACCTTGAGAACGCACGAATTGAATGTCGATTTCTGGGGCGGTGATTGTGATTGAGTTTGATACTTTAAGCATTATGATGATTTATTTTTGAACAATTATTACGCATTTTACCAATTTGTGCACTACGCTTAAAGTGTAAGTTAATTCAAGTAAGGGAAATATTATGTTAACACAAATAGATGATAATCGTACGTTTGCAAGAATGGATGTAGCAAGCGACGTAAAATTCAAAATAAATGGTGAAAACTCTTTATGTGAGGGTGAACTAATAAACCTAAGTGCTCAAGGGTTGGCCTTTGAAGCACAACATAATTTAGCACAAAACACCCAATTGTTTTTAGAAGTAAACTCAGGCGGCAATGCCGTACCACCACTGATGGCTAATGCCACTGTTGTTCGGTGTGATGAATTATCCCAGGGTACTTATCATATTGCTTGCACCATGAAAATTAGTGCCTAAGCAATATTCAATGATGTTCGAGTTCGCTAGTTCTTTGCATTAATGCTGCGAACTCTGACGTTTCCCTCCCTCCTTCCTTTGACCGCTCAAAATATTTGATACCAAAGTAGAGTGTTTATTCAGCGTTATTTTGCTAGCATGAATTCCATTGAAGACAACTTGAATCACGATGCTATGACTACTGCTATTATTTCCCATACCGATTGTCGACGTCATAAAATGGCCATTGGTCATCCTGAAGATGCGAGTCGTATCGATGCTATCTCGGAACGTTTATTAGCGAGTGGTCTCGAGTATAGTCTTGATTATTTTGACGCTCAGGCAGTTGGATTACCTCACTTGTTACGGGTACATGATAAAGAATACCTTTCATCATTAGATAAATTACAGCCGAGCGAAGGGTTGGTTAATGTCGACCCTGATACCCAGATGTCGCCACAGACATTGACGGCGGCGAGTCGTGCTGCTGGAGCTGGCATTCAAGCGGTTGATTTGGTGTTTAACGATAACTATCATGCTGTTTTTTGTAATGTTCGTCCGCCAGGGCACCATGCCAAACGACGTGAGGCCGGTGGTTTTTGTTTTTATAATAATATTGCCGTTGCTGCTGCTTATGCGTTAGATAAATTTAAACTCGAGCGTGTCGCGATTATTGATTTTGATGTCCACCATGGCAATGGTACCGAAGATATCTTTAACGATAACCAGCAAGTGATGTTTTTCTCGCTGTTCCAGCACCCCTTTTTCCCGTATAGCAGTGCGACGACGGCTAATCCATTACATATCAAATCACCGTTGCGTCAAGGGGCTGGAAGCGAAGAATTTAGACGCGTCGTTCGGGAGCATTGGTTGCCAGAATTATTGGCCTATCAGCCTCAAATGCTATTTATTTCTGCTGGCTTTGACGCTCATCGTGAAGACGATTTAGGTGGCTTAACTTTTGAAGATGATGATTATGCTTGGGTGACGAACCAGCTGGTCACCTTATCGAAGCAGTTAAATTGCCATGGTATTGTTTCAATGCTTGAGGGAGGATATGTCTCTGGCGCGTTAGGTCGAAGTTGTGTTGCGCATATTAAGGAGCTCGCTGAAATTTAGGCGACTTGATAGTATGTTGCAGTGGCTGCAAGTTGTTCGTTGATCAACTGTTTAGCGTGTGTCACACAAGTACCACATTGGCTACCAACGGCGAGTTGCTCTTTGAGCAGTTTAATGTTCTGTGAGCCGTTATCAACTGCGTCACGGACGTTTTGCTCTGTAATGCCTTTGCATATACAAACAAACATAAATGTCATTCCTATCTAAATACAATCTGCATTATAAATGATATTGATTTGCATTTGTAGTTTGTTTTGTGTTTTATTTGAACTGTTTCACATCATCTTCAATCGTCTATTTATTCTCTGCTTGTAGGTCTAGCTTCATCTCTATCCAACCTTGGTCTAAGTCTAGCTTCACTTTAAACCCTAAAGCTTTGGCTAAAGCGACCATGCCGCCATTTTGCGGTAGTGTTATTCCTGTCATGGTTTGCGTTTGACGGTCTTTGCAATAGTCAATCATTTTGACCATTAAGCGCCTTCCTAATCCTTGACCTTGGAGATCACTACGGATCACTACGGCAAATTCTGTCTCTTGGTTATCTGGATTCGTGATAGCTCTTACCACACCTAACGTATGAAGATTGTTCTCGTTATCGCGCCAAGAAGCAATGAATGCCATTTCGCGGTCAAAATCTATTTGGGTCATTTTCGCCATTGCTTCGTGGCTCAATTGTCCGACTTCGCCAAAGAATCGTTTATAGCGGTCTTCTTTACTTAGGC
>Ga0209396_1002325_pt1 | contig 20132 bp, 14 predicted proteins | sample GOMGulsemesocosm_6_FD_184638 | JGI IMG/M metagenome (GOLD analysis project Ga0209396, IMG submission 184638) | Methane-oxidizing microbial communities from mesocosms in the Gulf of Mexico - GOM8C Gulf of Mexico (SPAdes) (version 2) | ecosystem: Environmental > Aquatic > Marine > Cold seeps...
GGTCGAAACCTCAATTACATTTGCTGTAAAAGTGTGTCCAAAATGTAGGGAGCGTTCTACACTTTTTTACATTTTTAAAAAGCTGCCAACAACTCATCCGGCAGAAAAGCAACCGCTTTACTGCTGGCTTTAAAGGATAATTAATCTATTGTTATCTCTGAACTGGCTGTTCGTGCGTTGATGTCACTGCGATACATAGCCTCTGCGCGAGCAGGTCCAGTTATAAACTGTCCTTGATGTCGTACGCGACTGTAGTATGAATAATGCTGTTGGTTTTTATTTAAGTTGATTATGTACCATTTCACAATGCCATTATTAATATCAACATGGTTTTGATTTGACCAACCTCGCTCATCATCCTCGTTGTAAAATACATTTTCTAAGAGCGGGCTAATGACTTCTAAGCCACCAGCAACATTGTCTGTCACTGCAATATGTTTACGTTTGATGGGTGAATCCACTGTGAGTTTGGTTTTAACAATATCTCCCACTTTCAATGTCATCGTTTGAGTCACTGGCAGCCAAAGATCATCGACGCGCACAAATCGCTCTCGCTTAATATTAATACCATTACTTTGCGCTTTAACACCGTCTAACGCTTGTTGATAACGCAGGGTTAACCAATGTGCAGGACTGCCATCTATATGGTAATTTAAGGTGTTATTACTCATTTGATAAGTTAATGATTGAGATCCTACATTGCTATTTACTTTCTTATCACGCAATAAATAACTACATACACCATTAGCGAACGTTGAACCAAAGTGACCAAGCTTCTGCTGTTTAGCAATCACTCTTGCTGTTAACTCCTCTCGCTTTACCGAGCCTTCATCATAAGCTAATGCCGCAAAACATTGATAGCTAGTTTCGCTAGATATATTGGTACCAACATCTTGGTAAATTGTATCATTAATCGTTGATAACGGAACTTGGTAAAGTGCTTTGCTGGCCCCTAACTCTTTTAAAGCAAGCGATTGTAATATCGTAGAAAAAGAACCTGTCAGTCCAATTTCCTGACGATATTTCAGGGCCTCTTTAAGGGTTATTTCACGCCTCATTGCTAATGCTAACATCGCCATGCTACGCGCCTCTTGTGTGGCGAGTATGTATTTGTCTTTATTAACCAACGTAAACTTCAACCATGCATTATCATCTAGTACATCTATATCGATAGTTGATTTATTTTTATCAAGCCACTGATCCACAACATTTGTATACGCTGTCAAAAATAAGTCTCCGCGTGTATAGGGAAAATAGCTGTAAACATCATTGTCATGATTAGCGTTTATTTGTGCTTGTAATGCTTTGTCACCATGTGGCCAAACTTTCGACATTTGCGGGTTATTGCTAAAACTCAAGGCACGAGAAACCTTTTGCTCCCAACATTGATAAGGATAGTTTTTGTTATAATTAGCTAATGCTGTCCAGTCTGGTGTCACACCACCAACAGGACGATAATCAAGCTCAATGGTATCGTTGATTGTTGTCTGGGGTTTCGCTATTACATGTTCTTGGCTAGCCTTAATTAACCATTGTTTCTCATGCTCAAACGTACTTCTTTTCACCTTGATTTTATGATAATTAATATAATTTGAGTCTTGTTGACTAGTTATATGCAGCAGATGATCTTTAATCGCTAACGCAGGCAGTACCATTGAATATCGGTGTTGCTGAGTGGGCTTCAAGTGGACGTTAATAGTCCCAAGCAGTGCTTTACCATTCCATAACGATATTGTGTCGTTAATCATGGTTTCACTTTGATTAATTGCGGTGATTGCCAAGTTGGTTTTATCACCTTCATAAATGACAGCAGGCGCATCGATAAAATATTCAACCGGTCGCGTCGTAGTAATGTTGATGGCATCAATAGATGATGTTTGAGATGTAGCAGTAAGTGCAATCACTTTCCAACGGCCAATAAGGGAAGGTAACTTAACGGATATTTTTTGTTGCTCATCAGCTTTAAGATTCATCAGTGGTAATCGTTGAGAGTGTTTATTCTGCATTGGAGATAACTGCATTCCCGTAGCACCAAAAGCATCCGCACCTCCAATATCAAAGCTCATTGCGCCGGTAACTTCAATATTAACAATGGCGTTAAGAATCAAGCCATCACTAAGTGCTTTCTGCGCCATTGAGTTACTATTAAAAGAGTCACCATACAATTGTTCATTAAAGTCATAATCAGCCATTCGTTTTCCTGCTAAATGCAACAGAGCATCGTTCACTAGCCAAAGCTGGCTTTGAGCGTCATGATTAGCCGTAACAATTAAATCCACGGTATCTCCCGCTTGCACATCTTTCGTGACGTTGTGGATATTTACTTGCAGCGCAGGTTGATTGTTCTTTAGCGGTATCGATATATTAGACGTTAACAAGCGTTGCGAACCTAGTTCTTGAACATCTCTAGCCAATGATTCAAAACGGTCTCGTTCTTTTAGTGCTAGCTTAGCCATTTGTTGCTTTACTTGCTCATTAGCTATTTCACGTGAAACGGCTAGGGATACGAACAAACGCACTGATGGCAGCCATCCTTTCTGGGTATCAATGGAGATAACATTTTTCCCCTTAACCACTGCTTGTTGCCAAGTTTTTTTAATCGTTTCACTATTAACGATAACTGTTGCGGTTCCAGAAAAAGGTGACGATAGAGTCACATTAACAATATCGCCAGCAAGCACGTCTTTGTTATTAACCGTTAGCGTCAATTTGTTCTTTAACTGCTCTACCTCTACTTCCTGATGTATCCCTTTTGAGATGGCAACAGGTAAAATGGTACGTTGCCATTGATAGTGATTTTTTCCACTATGAATCACTACATCCAATGCTTTTTTATGTGCTTTTATTTTACAAAAACTAGGTAATGTATTGAATTGGCAACTAGCCAGTTTTTTTGGTATCTTATTTTTCTCTTGTTTATTAGTTAGGTAAATTTCAACAGCTGTTGATATATTGTTTAATTCGTTACCTAAACGATCGATAGCGATAACATGTAGTTGTTGTTTTTTTGGATCAAAACGAGTGCCAATATAGTGTTTTCTCGAATAGTATGGCACTTCTTTATAATTTATTTTAGTGGTTCCATTAGCGGCAATAATTTCACTGCTAATTTTCATGTTTCCAAATGGTACTGTCGATTTATATCCTCGCAGCTCAGTAGAAAAACTCCCCTGTTTATCTAATGGTTGGCTTAATAACCGCCCGCTTTCTTGGCCATTTTTATTATCTTCAAAATCACTCCAACTAGTAAATTCATAATCTTTGGGCCAACTATCTAAAACATCGTAAGCACGGTTTATTTCAAAGCGAATATTAACTTTTGCTTCTTTTAGTACAGCACCATTCATACGATTGGCACTAACTGAGACTCTTGCCACCTTGTTACTCACTATTACTTCAGGTGTCACGATTCTTTGCTCAAACTCTGGCGGCGTAAATTCAGTCACCTTAAAATCACCAATGTAATCTATCGCACCTGATTTTTTTTCAACGAGCCTTAACGAGTAATAACCTTGCGGCATATCTTGCGTTATTGTAAATGATGCATGGGCGAACCCCATGTTTGACGGCGTAGTCATCGTTAATGCTATAGCATCTTGATCTCGCGCTTTAACTTCCAACTGGTAATTATCATTAGATGTTAGCGGTAAAAACCCTTGTGAACTTCGCTGACGAGCGACAAAGCTTATTTCAACATTATCACCTCGCTGATAAATAGGTTGTGTTGTCCACGCCATAGATTTAATTGAATCACTCAGGTCTATAGTGATTGAGGGCAACTTCATTGCGGCATTGAGCGCTCCCTTTTCATTCCATAACCAACACGATTTCTTCTTTTTTTGATAGCTACTGTAGATTGCTTGCCACTGCTTAGCCTTCAACCAAAGCATACCGTCTTGCTGGGTTTTCCCTAATTGTAAGGGTGACTTTTGCCCTTCACACACTAATGTTATGTTAGCGCCATGAATATAATTACCCTCCCAATTAATGAGCTGAATCAGCAAGTCACGTTGATGCCATATCGCTATATTATACGCAGCCACGTTGACCATAAATGATTCAGACTTAGGTAATAACCCTTCATCGTGTTCATTAGAAAGTCCTGAGAGTTTGATATGAGCTAACCCTGACGATTGGCTTAAAACATCGCGAAATTCTATGGGCTGTGCAGCCAACACTTTCTTCGACAAAGAAGTTGGAGCAATAACACTTGTTGTAGTGAGTGATTTTTCGTTATTAATAAATGCTAATAATTCATTATTCGATATGATGGGCGTTGTTGTTTGAGTTAACGGCTCAACATTACGACGTAACAATTGTGGCGATTCATTAGATTGTGACTCAACCACTTTTTTATGTTTTTGCGCCACTTCCCAAACCGGCGTAGCTTCTTGCGTTGTAAATTTAACAACCCGAGCGTTTTTAACGTTACCTTTATCTGATCGTAACTTAGATAAATCAATCTGGTAATTTGAATTTCCAGCATATTCAAAGACAAAATAATGCGTATTGCCAACAGCTCTATGATAAGCAAACTTCACCGCAGAATCGTTAAACCAATTTACACTTTGGCCACTGCGTGCAGCGTCGACATAATGAGAAAACTCCAAGGCTATTTTTTCTGGTGCACAAGGTAAAACACCTAAAGAATTAGAAGTAATAGGTTCAAATTTAGTTGGGTATCCCTGTATCTCACAAGCAACCCCATAAAACGTTAATTGGTTATTGTGTTTGAATGACTTCACTACCCGCTCTTGTATAAGCGCTCTTTGGCTACTCGAGGCTTTAAAGCCTTTAGGCAAAACCAATTGATAGATACCGTCTTCTTTAACTTCAGGTAAATTTTGTATCTCAACGCCCACACGTTCTCGATTATATTTTTTAATATGGGTAATTAAAACAGAGTTTAGTTTTCCAGAGGGCGATTTAAGTTTTAGTTCCTTAACCAAACTAGACAAACTGATGTCAATATTATCCTGCTTGCTAAAGTATAAAATTGAAGGAAAATCGGTATTAAAACTATCTTGATCAAATTGAATATCAGGAACGGGAGTCGATATAATGTGCCTGAAGGTACTGCCGAGTGGCTTGTCTAAAGCCCTAAACGTAGAATCAACGAAAATTTGGTAATCTGTCATGAATTTAAGGCGTGTTTTGAGATCGCACGATAGTGTATTGAGTTTTATAAACCGCCATTGACATTGTTGGTGCAGTTGATGGGAAATAGTCACCGCATCTACCTGCGCTTGCGTTGGCACAGCACCAACAATAGCAATATCTTGATTAAATTTGATGTTAATTTGCTTAATTAATGACTCGTTATTATTGTCGGTTGTGATTTTATCAACTAACAATGGCGGTTTTTGCGTTTGCGTTTGGAATACACAAGCCGATAAAACAACGCTAACGCAAATTAGCCATACACACTTAAACATAACCTTCCCTAGTCTTAAATTTTAATCGTGAGTTTAACTTTCATAAATTATCTAAACACATTGTGTACAATTACACCTGCATTTGCTGTTTCTTATAGCTCTTATGCCACGTATATAAACCCACACCTGACAAGATCAAGAATACGGCATATAGCAACGAAGTCGGATAGAGTCCTTTTTGAAAGTAAATGCCAATAGCCACAATATCAACGACTATCCACAGCACCCAATTAAAGATCTGACGCCTGGTCATTAGCCACATAGCGAGTAAACTCGTTGAGGTAGTAAAGGCATCACCATAGGCGAAGCTAGCATCGGTATAGTTATCCATGTAAAAACCAAGGCTCAGTGTTCCAACAACGCTAATCGCTAGCCACAATCCTATATTGGCCATTGAACCACGTTCAATTATCGGCTGTGTTTGCTGATTTTTATTACTGGTCCAATTCCACCAGCCGTACACTTGTAACCCCATATAAACCACGTGTAGCGCGGTGTCTGAATAAAGTTTGGCGTTATAAAATACCCATACAAATAAGGTCACTTGCACAAAGCCGAAGGCAAAATTCCAAATATTGCGTCTGATTAATAACAGTACACAAATAAAGCCCGAAATGGACGCCACCACTTCAATAATACTCGCCCCTAAAAAGCCTGCGATAAATTGTTCGACGGTCATATCGTTTGCCATATCAAAGTAATAATGCTGAGAAATATACGGTAATTAGCGAGTTTTAGAAAGCAAAAAGGCTGTCTAAGACAGCCTTCGATATAACGAGTAATTAAGCAGGGTAATGACTAAGCCGCTTGCGTTTGGCTTTCATCAATAATAGGTGTGCGAATTAAGTAATCAAATGCACCCAATGCGGCGGTTGCACCACTGCCCATGGCAATGATGATTTGCTTGTAAGGAGTATTCGTTGCATCACCTGCCCCATAAACACCTGCCATGCTAGTTTCGCCATTGTTATTAACGATGATTTCACCACGATTTGTTAACTCAACACTGTCTTTTAAAAACTGGGTGTTAGGCACTAAACCAATTTGAACAAAGATGCCGGCGAGTTCAACATAGTGAGAATCACCTGTCCCGCGGTCATTATAGTTTAAGCCGGTGACACGTTTACCATTACCCACCACATCAGTGGTTTGTGCGTTCATGATAATGTCGATATTACCCATTGAGCGGGCTTTGTTTTGCAATACGGCATCGGCGCGTAATGTGGTATCAAATTCTAAAACTGTCACGTGTGAAACAATACCTGCTAGGTCTATGGCTGCTTCAATACCTGAATTACCACCGCCAATAACCGCGACTGACTTTCCTTTAAACAACGGACCATCACAATGTGGGCAATAAGCGACGCCTTTACCACGGTACTCTTGCTCGCCCGGCACGTTCATTTCACGCCATTTTGCACCAGTGGCTAAAATAGCCGAACGTGTTTTTAGTGTCGCGCCGCTTTCAAGTTCAACCGTAATCAAACCGCCCTTAACATCACTTTCTATAATATTTTTTACGCGCTGACCGTTCATGATATCAACGTCATAATCTTTTACATGCGCTTCTAAGTTGGCCACCAGTTTCGGACCTGTAGTCGCGTTCACGGATATAAAATTCTCTATCGCCATGGTGTCTTGTACTTGACCACCGAATTTATCAGCGACTATGCCTGTTTTAATACCTTTTCGGGCACTATAGATAGCTGATGATGCGCCTGCAGGGCCACCGCCGATCACTAATAAATCGAAGGCTTCTTTATTATCAAGCGCTTTGGCTTCATTAGCGCCTGCATTAACATCGACTTTCTTTAAAATTTCAGTCACCGACATTCTGCCTTGACTAAATGCTTCGCCATTTAAATAAACAGCGGGTACCGATAAGATGTCTCGGCTGTAAACTTCTTGTTGAAATTGAGAGCCATCGACCATCACATTGGTAATGTTTGGGTTAATTGCCGCCATCATGTTGAGTGCTTGCACTACATCTGGGCAATTTTGACAACTGAGTGAAACATAAGTCTCAAACTGAAATTGTCCTTTGAGTTGACGTACTTGCTCGATAATTGCTTCATCGAGTTTAATAGGATGTCCACCACTGTGTAATAAGGCCAATATAAGTGATGTAAATTCATGCCCCATTGGCACACCAGCAAAACGAATTTCGGTGTTTTTGGCTACTGATTTTACCAACATCGATGGTGCTCTCTCATCGCTACCGTCTAATGTAACCAGTGTAATCAGGGGTGACATGGTTGAAATTTCTTGCGCTAATTCATTAAGTTCTTTTGATTTTACGCCTTCATCTAAAAATACGGCCAGTTCAACAGGCGATTTTAAATTGGCTAAGTAGGTGGCTAATTGTGCTTTTAATTGCGTATCTAACATGTTGAATAATCCTAAGCGTATTTTTGAGGTTTGCCCTATCGTCACTATGGAAGATAGGGCACAGATAAATCTAGATTTAGATTTTTCCAACGAGGTCTAAAGAAGGAGCCAATGTTTCTAAACCTGGTTCCCATGCCGCTGGACATACTTCACCGTCATGCTCTGCAACATATTGTGCCGCTTGAATTTTACGAACTAATTCTTTAGCGCTTCGGCCAATGCCTAAATCATGAACTTCAGCAACTTTGATTGCGCCTTCAGGGTTAATAACAAAACTACCACGTAGTGCTAAACCGTCTTCTTCAATCATTACACCGAAGTTGCGAGTGATAGCGCCCGTTGGGTCGCCAATCATTGGGTAATTGATTTTACCAATGGTGTCTGAGCTGTCATGCCATGCTTTATGCGTAAAATGCGTGTCAGTAGATACTGAATAAACTTCTACGCCCATTTCTTGTAACTGTGCGTAATGGTCTGCCATATCGCCTAATTCTGTAGGACACACGAATGTGAAATCAGCTGGGTAGAAGAAGAATACTGCCCATTTTCCTGCCACGTCAGCTTCTGTCACTTCAACGAAATCGCCGTTGCTATATGCTGTGGCTTTAAAAGGTTTTAATTGTGTATTGATAATTGATTGAGTCATGGTGAATCTCCAATGGTTTAAGTTGTGTTTGTGTTTAAGTTGGGACCATTGTAGGGGATGACTTAAAATTGATAAAATCGATTTAAATTATAACATCGATAGCTTAAACCTATTAACAAAGTGAGTTTTGTAAAGATTGATTAAAAGGATTTAAATGAACTTTAAAAAAGATCTATTATAGATATTACGGTAGGTTTTTATTCACATTGGCAATAATTAGCAGAAATTTTGGGTAATAGCACCTCATACGCAGACTCTATACTTAAGACATTTAAGTCATCTGTGAATTTTTCATTATAAGGTTTCGGCTGCTGCCCCTCTGGGTAACTATGCTGATATTGTTGACGTGCCATATTCATTAGCGCTTTACGGTATGCCAAAAATTTATCAGGCCATGACGTTTGCAGCTTTACATGTTCGATGGTTCGAAACTCATAATATAAGGTTCGCCTCATCGATTGGCCAAGCAATGTATTTGAACGATGCACAATCATGGGATCATGAATAATAATGTCACCTGCTTTTACATTAAATTCAAGTTTGTCAGCTTCTTGCTTTGCACCATGCTCAAATGCACAAACATCTTCCTTTCGTTTGTGAGACCCATTAATGAATTGAACACCACCATCGTTAATATTGGAGTCATCCAGATAAATCCCTATTGTAATAATACGTCCAACTTTAATTTCATCAATAAAATCTTGATGCCAAGGAATCCGCGCATGATGTCCTTGATGCTTGAAAATCATCATATCTGCTGTTGGAATAACTTCACCACCACATAATTGTTGTGCAATCTTCTCTAGGGCAGGATATCCCAAGAGGGCAAGTTGCGATGGTCCAGCATGACAATGGAAATGCATGATACGATTTACCACCGGGCTAAAAATATCCAGTGTTATATTGGCATGTTCAATAAGTGATGGTGTTTTACGTTGTAATGCCTCACGTTGCACGTCCACTGCTGAATTTATCAAAGATATAAGCATGTTTTCAGGCAAAATATTAGAAAGGTGAATTACACCATCTTGCTTGAATGTATTTACATTGTTATTTGTTAAGTCTTTATAATACATTGTTAATAATTACTTTTATAAGTTTGTTGATCTTGTCATAAATTTTTTGCAATATCCTAATACTGAACTATTCAATATAAGTTTTACATATGGAAAAAACAGGTTCTCTTATTGTCATCGGAACAGGCATTAAACCTGCTGGCGACATTACTATTTCAGCCAAAGCTCACATGATACAAGCAGATGTTGTATTCATGGTCATGCCCGACATGGTCGCTAAACAGTGGATACATTCACTCCATAGTAATGTAATTGACCTTAGTGAGCTATACGCTGATGATAAATCTAGGCATGACACTTATCAAGAAATGACTCAAGCTTTAGTGGATGCAGTCAAAAGTGGTTTAAAGGTTTGTGCAGCATTTTATGGACACCCTGGCGTATTCGTATTTGCAGGCCACGCTGCTATTTCACATTTAAAACCCCTAGGTTTTGACGCATCAATGACACCCGGTATCTCGGCTGAGGATTGTTTATTTGCCGATCTTGGTCTCGATCCTGGTAAAACAGGGTGCCTTAGCATAGAAGCAACTCAGTTCCTCTTTTACAAACGCCCTTTTGATTATTACTCTCTTGTCATTCTTTGGCAGATAGGTCTCGTTGGCGACCATACTCTTAAATTGTCGCAAACAAATAATTATAAGAAAGGTTTAAAAGTATTAACACAAACTCTCTCTGAATATTACCCAGATGATCATATTGTGATTATTTATGAAGCAGCAACCATCGCTATTCTCGCACCGCGCATTGATTATATAACTTTGAAAGACTTACCTACCGCGGATCTATCAGCCGCATCTACGTTGGTTATTCCTCCCTGCCAACAAGCGTCTTTTGATCATCAGACACTTAGCGCACTTGGCATTTGTGAAAAAGAGATAAAAGTATCACTAAAAATAAATTAGCAATAAATTTTCAGTAGTATAAATTAGAGGAGATTAAATTTTTAATCATTCATATAACACCAAATTGGTAATAATAATTAAGGAAGAAACATGACCGATAAACTTGTTGAATACATCTTAGAAATTAATGCAAACCCTAAATCCCTTGCCGCCCATGTCGATAATCCTGAACAATCAGCAATTAATTATGGATTGAGCTCAGAAGATGTAAAATTAGTGGCCAATGAAGATAAAGAAGAAATCAAAAAACGATTTGAAGCCAGTAATAAAAGCGTCAAAGGCATGATGTTAGCACTTCATTCATAACGACTTTAAAGAGATAAGTGACACTAAATGCGCATAGCAATTATTAGATTAGTTTTTATAATTATACTGTTCAACTGCGCCTATAGCACAGCAGAAACTCCTAGTGTTCACAAACTTATTGACCAAGTAGATAAGCTCTCTTGGTCAAACATTCCCTTGGCATTATCTACAGCCGAGAAAATTGAAAAAAAGCTAATTGACACACCTAATGATCAAGCCAAAAGTCGATTATTTAATATTATTGGCTATACGTATTTACTCACACGTGAACATGCTAAGGCTTATCATTATATTCACCTCGCTCAACAACTAGCTAAAACTTCTAACAATCGTAAAGAACAAGCGGAGTCCAAGAGGTTATTAGCTTCATTATATGTATTAACTAATATGCAATCGGAGAGTCTTTCATTATTTCTTGAGGCACTTTCTATACATAAATCTTTAAATTCAGACAAAATTTTTGACACCCTTCAGGGAATAAGTCTTTATTATCGTTCCATCAGTCAATTTGATAAATACTTAGAGTATGGATATTTATTACTTGCTCACCCGATGGCACAAGCAGATAACAAATTTAAAGGCCTCGCAGAATTCACGGTTGGCGAAGCTTTATTAAAATTAGAACGATTTGATGAGGCTAAGCCCCATTTAATGAATTCAATTAATGTATTAGAAAAAATTTCATCGACTTGGGTCAGCGAAGCTTATGTATCTCTTGCTGAATTAGAGTTTTTAAACCAAGAATACGAACAAGCGATTATAACTATCGCCAAGAGTCAGTATCTTGCTAAACGAGATCAATATTTTCTTGCAAGCCTACAAGCTGAACTTATAGCATCCAAAATATTTGACGCCCAAGGCGAGAGTGAGCAAGCAATTCATTCCCTAGAAAAAGCCATTGAAGAGTCACAACGCCATTCAGACAAAGCAATAGAACAACAAGCCAATTATGACCTTTCGATGATTTATGAAAAACAAGGAAATTTTAATTTAGCACTATTACATTTCAAACAATATAAATCGGCAACTGATGCATTATTCAAAGACACACAAGAAACAAAGGCGACATTTTATAACGCCAGACTCAATGTTGAACATAAAGAACTGCAAATAACTCAACTCAAAGCAGAACGAACTGTCCAAGCGTTAGAAAGTAAACAGCGAGATAAAACAGCAACATTGCGAGATGCGATCCTAGCCTTGTTATTTGTTATTTTAGCTTTCCTAGTTTATTACGTCATTCAGGCTAGAAAAACCAAACATCAAATGAAAATGTTGGCTGACAACGCACAACTTGCAAATCAAGCTAAGAGCAGTTTTTTAGCTAAAATGAGTCATGAAATAAGAACACCAATGAACGCTATTATTGGCCTTAGTCAACTGACCCTAAATACTCGCTTAGGTAAAAAACAACGTGAAAACATTTCAATGGTTCACGCATCGTCACAATCACTATTAACACTACTAAATGATATTTTAGATTTTTCTAAAATCGAAGCGAAGAAACTCGAATTGGAAAATGTAGATTTTCAACTTAATACTTCAATTCAACGACTACTGAATGTGTGCAGCTTCAGCGCTGATGAGAAACAATTAAAACTTAATGTTAATGTGGATAAAGATGTTCCTACAGTATTGACTGGTGATGCATTAAGATTAGAGCAAGTGCTTATTAACTTAGTTAACAATGCAATAAAGTTCACGCAACAGGGCGACATAACTATTCATGTATCGCTGGATAAACAAATAGGAACTCTCAGCACTCTTAAATTTTCAATTAAAGACCAAGGGATTGGGATTAGTGAAGAACAATTACAACGGTTGTTTTCTGCATTCTCTCAAGCTGATACTTCTGTTACTCGGCAATATGGTGGTAGCGGCTTAGGATTAACCATTTGTAAAGAACTCGTAGAATTAATGGCTGGGGAAATTACAGTAGAAAGTGAACTTGGCAAAGGTTCGTGTTTTAGGTTTACCGCAAATATTCACGCTAGTGAAGCGAAAGATAACCAATTAATGCAGCACGATCTCAGTGCTTTATCCCACCTGAAAATGTTGATTGTTGATGATAGTAAGAGTTCTCGTACATTGCTATCAGAAACATTAATTGACCTTGGTCTTGAGAGCGCTCAAGCTCGAAGTGGTATTGAAGCACTAGAACAAATCCAAGCTGCGATTGAAGTTAATCGTCCGTATGATGTCGTATTAATGGATTGGCGAATGCCTGGTCTTGATGGTTTAGAGTCAATTCGGATTATTAATCAAGTTATTAACAAACACCTACCCAAGTTTATACTGGTGTCTTCATTTGATAGAAGCGATGCCATTGACCTGAGCCGTCATCTCCCTGTCGCTGATGTATTAGAGAAACCGGTTAAGCGAGCACAGCTTGTGAATAGCTTATTAAGCACAACAAGCAATGATCAAGATAAGCTTGCACCAACAACGCAATCACCAACGGCTATTATTCAGGAAGACTTTAAGCATGTTCGATTATTATTAGCTGAAGATAACACCATTAATCAAAAGGTAATTTTAGGATTTCTTGACGATACTGGTATCACAATCGATATAGCCAACAATGGAATAGAAGCCATAGAGCAAGCTAAAGCACAGCAATACGACATTATATTGATGGATGTTCAAATGCCAGAAATGGATGGATTATGTGCAACGAAAGTCATTCGTAGTGAACTAACTATTGAAACACCTATTGTTGCAATGACAGCCCACAGTCTCCCTGAGGATATTGACAAAAGTTTGGCCGCAGGGATGAACATGCATCTAACCAAACCAGTTAACGCTAACCTTTTAATTACGACAATTAGAGGTCTGCTTGATGAATATCAACATCCTCCCTCAAAGATTGATTAGTCATTACTCTTATTCATTAAAAATACACTTCTACAAATAAGCATAAATATCAATTATTTAATGATATGACATTACAGTGTCATATGACAGTTTGTGGTACAGTCATATGCATAACGTAGGATGCCACCTCATAAAATGATTTACTGGCCACATCAACTAACTCGGAGCAGTAAACATGACAACCAAAACTCAAGAATCTTCCACTCCCCCTATAGACGCGTCTTTATCTAAAGGTGTTAACTATTACTTTCAAGATGGAAAACATGAAATTAAAGTTTTTATTTCAATGGTATCTGGTAAAGAAATTATCCATTTTGATGGCAAAGAAGTTAGCAACAAACGGTCGTTGAAAACTGAAACTTTACATAAGTTCACAGTTGGAAAAATACGCTACGAAGCTGAAGTTAGAGTCACAAACATCATGTTAGGTCATTTAGATTGCACAATAATTAAAGATGGTGTTCATCTAGAAACATCTAAATACTCTTATGAGAAAAGCTGGAAATCATTTGCAAAAACATTTTTAAAAACCTTCGTCATTGCATTTGCCGTTGGTTTTGTTGTGGGCTATACCCTCGTTAAATTTGTATTTAACGGAGCTTAAGATGGAAGTTAACGCACAAGCGATTAAGAATCACCGCACATCAAGAGCCTTTACTCAACAACATTTAGCTGACGCTTGCGATGTAAGCTTACGTACGATTCAACGTGTGGAGCGTTATGGCGTTGCTTCGTCGGAAACCCTAATGAGTTTAAGCGCGGTATTTGGCATTGAAAGCTGTGATTTACTGAGCATTAATAGAATTGAAAATGCTCAGTCGAATGAAGAACCAGTGATAACAAAACAAATAAATAAGAGCATAATACTGATGGCTTCTACTTTTGGCGCCATTATGGGATCTGTTGTTACGTATTTATTAACGCGATAACTTATTATGTTCAATCAATTCACCATGCTATTAAAGTGCCGCAAAGCTTAGTCTGCGGCATGAATCGATATTAAGCCTTTTTTGATTTATTAAACGGATAACCCTGCTGTTTAATCCATCCTTCAGGCATGCCGCCACCGACAATGCCATATTGCTCAGGCCATTTATCTTGACCGCGCACAGCAGTCTTAAATAGGTAATCAATAAATGAAAAATGCGCGGCATAATTACGATCAATCGCCGCCTTGTCAGACGCATGATGCCAATGATGAAATTGGGGCGTAACAATAATATATTGCAGCCATCCCACGTGAATATTCGCATTAGCGTGATTAAATACCGCCTGAAATCCGACAATAATAATGTAAGTGTCGATAACCGACTTATCAAACCCCAATACAAAAATTGGAGTTAACACAAAACAACGCGTCACTATTAATTCAAGAATGTGTTGGCGTGAACCGGCCAACCAATCCATGCTTTCAACGCTATGATGCACACTATGAAAACGCCATAAATAAGGCACCTCATGATAAGCACGATGCAAGGTGTACTGCATTAAATCTGCAAACAGCAATACGGCTAGCAACTGTAACCACCAAGGCATCGACTGCACCCACTGTTGTAATGTATCACTCACCGCCCAGCCAAACAGCTGTGTCACAAATTGATTGGCGGCCAATAATGCAAAACCAATTAACAGGTGATTGATTAAAAAGTGCTGCATATCGGTTTGCCACTCATGTCGCAACACCGCTTGTTTACGAAAGGGAATAATCTTTTCAATAAAGACAAAAATCAGTGTCGACCCGAGTAAATCTAAGATAAACCAATCAAGCCCAATGTAGGGCGTATTATCTTGAAAATCGACTACTTCAACGCGATGCCCACCTAGCACAATAGCCAGCGTTACCAATATCCATGCAATAAGTGCCGCCCGCTTGTTCACGTTACGGATCATGTTCCATAACCCTAACGCACCTGACACTACTAGTGCCGCAAACATAATATAGCGAATAACATCAACATCGTATGATTGGCGCAACTCTGGAGTAGTGAGATATTGGGGAAAATGAAAGGCTAACACGCCTAACAAACTTAATAATGCGAGGGTAACGGCGATGTAGCCACTTAATCGGCCATCGCCAATATCAAACTGGCCACCTTGAGGTTTTTGAATCATAAAAGCTTCCTGCTAACGATACCTGTAATCAATGAATATGCAGGTTTTATGGCGGTCTAAAACCTCAGCTACTGTGTTGTGCTCAATCCCAATAGCAAGCTATTGCTCAATCACACGCCTTGAAGCTAATATTTTATCCACGCCCTAAATTCCAGCACTTCCAATGGTCACGGGTATACACTGTAATTAATTTGGACACAGTGTAGTCAGTTCAGCCTTAAAAACCAACTATTTAAACAATCGAAATGTTAGCTTTCTTCGAAATAAAACAATGACTCCACACTCGTCTCAAAGTGTTGTGCTATCGATAAAGCAATGACAACCGACGGGGTAAATCGCCCGGTTTCCACAGTGCTGATAGTTTTACGCGATACGCCAATAGCATCAGCCAAGTCTTGTTGCGATAACTTATGCTTGCTGCGAAATTTCGCAATGTTGTTGTCTAATGTTTTATTCATTTTCTTCACGCAGTAATATTAAAGCGGTTATAGCATACCCCAAAAATAGACTACTCAAAATAATGCGCGCCATATCATCGTTAATCATAGTGAAATATGCGCTAGGCACAAAACTGAAGAATCCCGCACTGAGCATTCCGCAACTTAGTGCATAATTAGCCGCCTTATTCTTAACATACACACTAAATTCATCTTGGTAATACTCTTTATCTTGGAGGCTTTTTATTCTAAGACCGTCAACCCACAACCCTAAAGATAAATAAGCTGTGTAAATCAATATCGGTACATAAATAATTGTCATGGAGGTTAAAATCCATGTTTGACCATTGAATAACCCATTTAATAAGCTATACATTGGGTCTGCTATTAATAACATGCCAACAAAAAAGAAAGACAACGCATGGAGCTTTATGTAGTTATATTCAAGTTGTGGCAGTGAAGTTGATTTACTCATCATTACCTCGCAGCCAAAATAACAATGGCGCACCATAGCTTAAAAATATGATAGAAAGTAACACCCGAAAGCTATTATCCATCGTTAATAAGCTCTCAGGTACCAGCTCTGATCCGAAATAGAATATAAACGCAGCTAAGCCTGTCGAATTAAATCCATACTTATACGCTTTATGATTCAAAAAATTGAAATATTCATCATCAAAATTTCCATACCAATACGCTTTTCTTACTTTACGTGCCAATTTTGACACTGTAAACCAGTTAACTAAGAGCCCAATCAGAGAAAAAACACTTGCAAGCCCAAAGCCTATTTTTAAATCTGTTGACGGTTGCGCGGTAGACACTAAATCATAAATCAATTGTGTCAGGAAAAATAATCCAATAAAAACCATGGAAAACGCATTTTTTCTCAAATAAAGGTGCTCTATTTGTGGCGTCGTTAAGTGAGTAATATTCATTTTAAATCCTTTTGTGATATACATTGAAACCTTTAGGTTTCATTTGAGACCCTAAGGTTACACCGTGATACCTTAAGGTGTCAATCTTTGTTGCTATAAAATTACTTTCGACATGATAGTGGATACATCCCGTTACAGATTTGTGAAGTGCTAAGTTAACTATCAACGGCCATCACTGGAAAAACGCGCATAGCCTACGCATAATAGTGTCGACTAAAATGGAGAAACACATGAAATTAAAACAACTCGCGTTCGCTGTCACTGCAGCACTAGCGCTAGGTGCTTGTAACAGCACCATGATTGACACTAAACAACAAATGTCATCAAACGCTAAAGCAACGAATAACCAGAACAAAGTATTTAGCCAAGATTATCTATTAGAAGAGCTAGATAACGGCCTAAAAGTGATGATCGTAAGAACCGATTATCCTGATTTAGTGTCAATCCAAATTCCTGTATCAACAGGTTCGCGTAATGAAGTAGAAGATGGAAAGACTGGTTTTGCTCACTTTTTTGAACACATGATGTTTAAAGGCTCTAAAAAATTCCCGCAAGATGTTTACAGCGACATATTCAAAAATGCTGGTGTTGATAATGGCGCCTTCACTACCAATGATTTTACAAATTATCACCTTGATTTTTCAAAAGAACATTTAAACAAAGTATTAGAAATTCAGGCTGATCATTTCAAAAACCTGAGCTACACAGAAGCTCAATTTAAAACAGAAGCATTAACAGTTAAAGGCGAATATCTTAAAAATAACGCGAGCCCAATTCGTAAGTTGCTATCTGCCGTTCGTAACGAAGCCTTTGACAAACATACGTACAAACACACCACCATGGGCTTTTTCAAAGACATTGAAACCATGCCTGATCAAGTCGCTTACGGGAAAACTTTCTTCGAGCGTTTTTACAAGCCTGAATACGTGTCTTTAGTGATTGTGGGTGACGTAGATCCAGCCAAAACAATGGCTATGGTTAAGCAACATTGGGGAGATTGGAAAAAAGGTGACTTTAAGTCAGTTGTTCCTAAAGAGCCTGCTCAACTAGCACCTCGTTACACACATGAAGTATTTGATAGCTTGCCGGGACATTGGTTATTGGTATCGTTTAAAGGGTCTGACTGGCAACCAGCTGAGAAAGATCGTGCGGCGTTAGATTTATTATCTCAGCTCTACTTTTCGAGCAACTCAGCACTCCATCAAGAACTTGTTGTAGACAAGCAGTTGGCTAGCCAAATGTTTACTTACAACCCTGAAACCAAAGATGCAGGCCTGCGCCACGTTTTTGTTAAAGTTGATGATGATAAAAACCTCAGTACAGTTCGTGATGCGATTAACCGTACATACGCCAAAGCGCGCACAGAGCTGGTTGATCAAACGAAACTTGATAACCTAAAAGCTAACATCAAATACAGCTTTGTTAACGGACTTGATTCATCAGAAGCCATCGCTGGCACTATTGCTAGCTACATGCATTTTGATCGTAACCCTGAAATGTTAAATCAGTTATACCAATCTATTGACGGCGTATCTCCAGCTGATATCAAGCTAATGGCTAACAAGTACTTTACGGATAATAATCGTACGACTGTTACCATGTCTGCTAAAAAAGACATTGCCGGATTTGATAAAGAAGTTAACTTAAATGCCGCGGTTGCTAAAATTGCTAGTAAGCCGAAATCTATTGAGTTTGCGATACTTGATAAAAGTAACACATCGCCATTAATCGATTTAAATATCTTGTTCTACACAGGTGCAGCAGCTGATTTACCCCTTAAAAAAGGCACGGCAGCGTTAATGAGCAGCATGCTAACGCGAGGCGGCAGCGCCACTAAATCTTATCAAGAAATTAAAAATGCACTCTACCCATTAGCTGGTTATTTTGGCGCACAACTCGACAAAGAAATGATCTCATTTAGTGGCCGCGTTCATAAAGACAATGCAAGTCAGTGGTATGGTTTAGTTAGCGAGCAGCTACTTAATCCAGGCTGGCGCGAAGACGACTTTAAGCGTCTTAAGAAAGAGCTTATCGATGGTATTAAAGCGGGCTTAAAAGCTTCTAACGATGAAGAGTTAGGTAAAGAAGTGCTTTATAGCGAGCTTTACCAAGGTCACAGTTACGCTAACTATAACTACGGTGACTTGTCTGACATTGAAAGCCTGACCATTAATGATTTAAAAGCCTTTTATAAAACTCAACTCACTCAAGCCAAGCTTCATTTAGGTTTCACGGGTGATGTACCAAGTGATGTAAAACAAGCGTTAATGGCTGATTTATCAGGCCTGCCAAAAGGTAGCGATAAACGTCTAAAAATTGCAGATGCACCGACATTAAAAGGACATCATGCGACTATCGTTCAAAAACAGGCACAATCGACAGCCGTATCATTCGGTTTCCCTATTGATACGATTCGTAGTGACAAAGACTGGGCGGCGTTATGGCTAGTGCGCTCATATTTTGGTGAGCACAGAAGCTCTAACAGCTATTTGTATAAGAAAATTCGTCAAGAACGTGGCATGAACTACGGTGATTATTCATATATTGAATATTTCCCTCGCGGTAGCTCACAAACCAAACCTGATGCAAATTTAGGCCGTTCAAGCCAAATTTTCCAAGTATGGTTACGTCCACTGCGTTCAAACAACGATGCACACTTTGCAACACGTGCAGCGATGTTTGAGTTAGACAAGCTGATCAAAAATGGCATGAGCAAGAAGGATTTCGACGCAACGCGTAACTTCTTAATCAACTATGTGCCACAACTGGTATCGAGCCAAGATAAGCAATTGGCTTACGCACTTGATAGCGAGTTCTACAACACCGAAGACTTTGTATCACTGGTACGTAATCAGCTTAAAACGCTTACGGTAGACGATATCAATCGCGTCATTAAAGAGAATCTACAAACGGATAATATCCAGTATGTGTTTATCTCTGGCGACGCTAAAGATATGAAAAATCGACTAGCTAAAGAAACACAATCGCCACTCAAGTACAACAGTGATAAGCCCGCTG
>Ga0209396_1002328_pt1 | contig 20100 bp, 20 predicted proteins | sample GOMGulsemesocosm_6_FD_184638 | JGI IMG/M metagenome (GOLD analysis project Ga0209396, IMG submission 184638) | Methane-oxidizing microbial communities from mesocosms in the Gulf of Mexico - GOM8C Gulf of Mexico (SPAdes) (version 2) | ecosystem: Environmental > Aquatic > Marine > Cold seeps...
TCAGCTTAAAGACAATGTTGTCAGATTCACAATGAAGCTAGCTGAGCTTGAGTTATACGAACTACTAATAAGTAAAATATCAAAGAGTTTAAGTGTGATTCGACCCAATCGTAAGTTTGTTCGACAAAACCGTAGAAACAAGACAAATAAATACCCTATGAATTATAAACGTATGTGCTAAATCCTTAAGTTAATGACATTGAAGTGCGCAAAGCGGACTCTAGCAGTTTTTATTCTAACGTCAGCTTCACTAATAAAGCGGTCATTAGCATCGAAGATAACCTTGTGACTTCTGTTAGCCATTAGCTGACAATTTTGGATCGATTTCAATTACTGATTTTTTGATGTTATAGCTATCCTAACTGCACCCACTATTATGTCAGCTATCTTCAAAGAAAGCTGACATTAGCATATATACTCTAAGGCGCTAATGAGATGGTCCGCCTCCCCTAAACTACACTTAGGTGCAGACTATTAAATGAGGAGAATCATCATGTCTACTATTAACATTCTTGGAATTGATATAGGTAAATTTACCTTTCATCTGGTTGGCCATGATTTATCTGGTCGAGAAGTTTATCGTAAAAAGTTTAGTCGTCCAAAACTGATACAAGTACTTTCTACTTTAGAGATAACAACTATTGCTATGGAAGCCTGTAGTGGCTGCCATTGGCTAGCAAGAAAATGCCAAGAATTTGGACATAAAGTAAAACTGATCCCTCCGCAATACGTTAAACCTTATATAAAAACAAATAAGAATGACTTCATTGATGCCGATGCTATCGCGGAAGCTGCTGCTCGACCTACTATGCGCTTTGTTAGTATAAAAACTGAAACATCCCAGGTTATCTCTGTGATTCAACGCATACGTTCAAGCTATGTAAAAGATAGAACGGCTTGCATGTCAAGGATTGGAGCAACGTTATTAGAATTTGGCATGAGTTTTCCTAAGTCTCATGCCAAAATGAAAGTATTATTCCAATGGCTAGCTGAGCATGGCGAGCCAATACCACCGATGCTGCTTTTAGAGTTAAGAGACCATCATGACTATTACTTAAAACTTAATAAACTGATTCTGGCTCAAGAGAAAAAACTCAAAGAAATAGTTGATAATGATGAACAAGCTCAACTACTAAAAACCATCCCCGGAGTAGGAATCCTAACCGCTAGTCGATGTTTATCGGATATAAGCAGTGCTACTGATTTTAAAAATGGAAGAAATTTTGCGGCGTGGTTAGGCTTAGTACCCCGCCAATATTCAACTGGAGGTAAGCCAACATTACTCGGTATAAGCAAACGAGGGAATAAAGGCTTACGAGAGCTATTCATTCACGGTGCAAGAGCTGTTCTTGTTAGGCCAGAAAAAGCCGTAGCCGTTTTTGGTAATTGGATATTAGCATTACTATCGAGGAAACATTTTAACGTAGTGGTGATCGCGTTAGCGAATAAACTAGCACGCATCGCCTGGTCGGTACTTTCAACTAAACAAGCATTCGAAGTTAGAATACAAGCCTGATTTGCAAATGATGATAAAGATGACACAACGGTTAGACCACTGGATTGAAGACCTGTGGGGCGTTACAGCAACATAAGTAAGTATGCTTACTCGCTTTTGAGGACAATCTAGCGCGGATCTCATCGTGGAGCTGGGCCTAATATATTGGGTAACCAACAAAGACTCCGAATACATTAGCGCAAACCAACTAAGTTATCGATATGATTACTTGCAATATTGAGGCGGACCATACATAACGCCCCCAAACCGACTTAGAAAATATTAATTCTTGGCCAGTAAAATATTTTATATAATGAACCTGATGTGATGATCTATTCTCAATACAACACCCAGTGACATGATTGAAGTAATTACACAATCAAAAAAGGATAAGGCCAAGGTTAAGATTAAAACAATTGAGTTACCGATATGACAAAAAATCCATGTTGTCTGTTCCAGAAGTCAAGGAGCTCAGTTAGAGATAGCATGCTAAAAAATGCAAGTGTTGGTATTTTTTCAGAGCCACCTACCTTGTTTAATTGCTTTAAAAACCTGTGCAACTAGGTAAGAACGGACACAAAAAATGATATATTAAGTCAATAGACAGATAACTGAGCTGTTGAGATTATAAAACAGAACCGAGCATCCTTAACACTTATGCCATTACATGTACTATAACCGTCTCAGATAAATAATATTCACCAGTATAAGTAAACAGTTTTTCAATAAATCACATAGATAAAAATGAAAATATAGCATAAGAGGTAAAGTCAGCACCTTGAAACCCTAAGAACCTCAGTCAGCTTAAAATTTGACGAATTTCGGATGACAATATGCACCTAACGGCTCCGAGTTATAAGTATATATCCACTAAAGAGGTGTGTATGGCATTAGTCCTACCCATATAATCAAGAAATAGAGTGTTACAATACGGGAGGAGGTTATATATGAAATTAAATAGAACTTTTGTCAGTACAATTACAGAGAAAAATATCAGAGTATTACAGCTTAAAATAACCAGGCAACAAAATCTGTTACAGAATCTTAAAATACCCTGATTTAATTATTTTACACTAAATTAACAACAGCATCCTGCAGTTCCCATACAACCAAAACAACCACCAAATGTGCCTGCACTACCAAAAGTACCAAAAGTATCCACTCCTGGTTCACCTTTAGGACCTTCTGGACCTTGTAGAGCATAAAAAGACGAACGTTCGATTGATTGAACTTCATGATTGTTATCAATTATCATATCAAATGAATGATTTTTCTTATCATTATACATTGCTAAATCCTTATTAATTAACAACAACAACCAAAAGTGCCAACTGAACCTAAAGTGCCGCCAAAAGAACCAGCGCAACCAAAAGTACCAGCACAATCAAAACCGGGTTCACCTTTAGGGCCTTCAGGTCCTTGCATGGCATGAAACGAAGAACGTTCAATTGATTGAATTTGGTTATTATTATCAATAGCCATATCAAATGAATGATTTTTTGAATCTTTAAACATTACTTAATCCTTGTAATTAGCAACAACAACCAAAGCTACCAACAGTACCAAAGCTACCACCAGCAGTTCCCCAAGTACCAACAGTACCAGCACAATCAAAACCGGGTTCACCTTTAGGGCCTTCAGATCCTTGCATGGCATAAAACGAAGAACGTTCAATTGACTGAATTTCATTATTATTATCTATACTCATATCAAACGAGTGATTTTTTTTATTATACATTGTAATTTCCTTATTAATTAACAACAACAGCCGAAACTTCCAGCAGTACCAAAGCTGCCACCAACCGTTCCGAATGTACCTACAGTACCGGCACAATCAAACCCTGGCTCACCTTTAGGACCTTCAGGTCCTTGCACAGCATAAAACGAAGAACGCTCTATTGACTGAGCTTCATTATAGTTTTCTATACTCATATCAAATGAATGATTCCTTGTATCTTTAAACATTTTATTTCCTTAAATTAGTTAACAACAACAGCCCCAACTGCCGATCGAGCCAAAAGTACCACCAAAAGTACCAGCACTTCCAAAAGTACCAGCACAATCGTAACCTGGCTCTCCTTTAGGACCTTCAGGTCCTTGTACAGCATAGAATGAAGAACGTTCTATAGGTTGTACTTTCCTCTCAATATCGATTGTAAAATCGAAATTGTGACCAAGTTCTTCTTGCATATCCATAGTTAACCTTATTGTTATTTAGTTGATATTATCAACAAGTTAATGATGACCTAACTCAGTGAGCATGCTCAATCGCGCAAGCAAAACTAACTGAATTTTGGTCGCTTGGTTAACCAGATAATTATAATGACTTACCTGGTTATCTATTCGGCAAAGCGGTAAAGACAATAAATTCAGAGAATAAAATTGCTCTTCCGCTGCTGCCAAATTCTGAGGATTAAAGACCTAAGATCCTTAATACCAATAATATTTTTAGTAAAATAAAAGTTTGAGTTAATTATTTATACTGATTCAGCGCTTAAGCTGTTTCTCTTTATTTATTAAATACTCGGTTATCTTTAGCGCAGATTCATAACCACCAGCTAGTCTAGGTGAGGTTAGGTATTTGTTATTAATAATGATTACTGGAATATTTTTTACTCCAAGAGATTTAACATGCAAAACCGTTTCTTCAAGCCTAGTGGAAACTTCCAAGGATTCATATGCAGCGTCTATATCACTTTTTGTTAAGCTTGTATTCGACAGTAAGTATCTTTTCTGGCTTTCAACAGTTATTAACTTGTCATTAGTATTATGAATGGTATTAAAGACATTAAAGCTCAGCTTGTCGGCTAACGATAAGTGCTGCAAAATGTAATGAAATTTTGCATGGCTTTTATATCTTTTAGTTAATGGTGCCGGAGTACTAATAACTGACACATCGCTTTTTAAACTCCCTTGCCATTGCTTAAATATTTTTTCAAACCTAAAACAATGTTTGCAGCCGTACCAAAAGATTTTTTCAACCTGTATTTTATGGTTATGGCTGGCCGTACTATTTTTTTGTGAATTTGTTTCTATTAATTCATAATGCCCACCTAGAACATAACGGTCGTCCGCTAAAGCAGAATTACCAAAAATTAAGCAACAGAAAACAATCAAAACAAGTTGGTTTTTATCAATTTTTTTCATTACATATCCTTTGTAAAGTCACTTTTGAATCCCAAAACAAAACAGTAAAATCAACAAACTACACAATCACCCATTATATAACCGAGTTAAGATTTCACCTCTGTGATCACCATTTCTATGATTTTTAACAGTGTTATCCGCAATCCTAACAACCTTCTCTAGATACTTATCATCAAGTAACATAGGTATAATACTTTCAATATCATGTTTGAGGTTTTTCACTTTTTCCTTCGGATCACATAAAGAAGCCTGATATCTCTTCCTCATTGCTAAAGTATCCTTAGCAATCATCTTGATAACTTCAGCAATAAGATCTGACTTAGCGATACCAATAGGGGCGAAGGTTAGATGTATAGAAGCATTTTCATTACTCCTTGCTTCATGCATAAAACCTCTGGGCAAATACAGTAAATCGCCTTTATCTAAAGGTATTTCTTGGGGTGGTACCTGTGAAATATGCCGCTGGGAGGTAAACATTTGCTCAGAATTAGGCAGTTGCAGCTGATTTGTATATTCATTATGTATAAACCAGGTCTTTTGGCCATGTACCTGTAAGACAAATATATCATCCATATCAAAATGGGCGCTAAATCCCTGGCTAAATGGTGGCGACATATATAAATTCACTCGAATTGGCATGCCAACAATGTGTTCTAGATCTCCACAAAATAAGCCTAGCTCATTAATATGTTGTTCAATATGAGGTATGCGTATTGTGGCACCGGAATCATATTGCTTCAGTAAGTGGGCAACATCAGTTCCGGGGCTCGGTGAAGTTTTTAAAGGAGCACCATTTTTATTACCTCGATTGACAATATCTAAGTGTGGGTGCATCAAACCACCACCAGTTAGCAAAGAATCAAAACTATGCAAAGGAAAAAAACTCTCTATATCCGTATCCGATAGCAATTTCTTACTGAAAAACTTAGTTTTTTCCCAATAGTTATCGAAAAAGAGTTCTTTTTCCAAACAATGGAAGATTTTTTCGATTGATAAGTTATTCAAATTCCCAATCCTTGTATTTAGGTTATTAACTGCCATTATTTATCCCGAGTAAGTAATTGATTCATAGGAGTGAATATTTGAGAAATCACCGATAGGCCGATAGATATACCAAACAGAATAAGGAAACTGTAATGGTCAGGCGAAAATTGAATATAAGTTGTTTGTAAACCTAGATCTATTTCAATACTTTTACCTTTAACGTACAGAGCAATAGGTAAGCAGGCTATTAAAGCTGACAAAAATGCAATAACAATTGTCTGAAGAAACATAGACAACTTAATACGTTTGGTAAGAAAGCCAATCCAATAAAGCAGTTTTAACTCGGAAATAAGAGAACGAATATGTATTTTTTGTATTGAAATCAATCCTGTTAGTGCTGCAGGTATTATTAAAATACTAATGATAATTTGCAGCTTAATGATGATAGAAGCAATACTTTGCGACTGCTTGATAAAGAATGCTTTTTCATTTTCTGCACTTAAATTTGAATCTTTGTTATTTATGACTTCCATAGCGCGACTAAGATTGACATTGTTGCCGCGCAACCGGATTGTACTAACCACATCATTTGAATCATAACGAAATTGAATTTGAACCAAATCACCAACAAACTCATTTTCTCTAATATCGCCATTCATGGAAAACGTTCCGGTAATTTCCCAGTCTTTCTTGGCTAACTTAACGGTGTTACCTACGGAAAACTCCGGATACTTATTAGCAATACTTTCTCCAACAATAACTTCATTTCTACCTGGGCGGAACATTTTACCGTCAGTAATAACAACATCATTTTTATAGGAGGAACTATCAGCTTCTATGCCTCTTAATCCTAGGTAAATAACCCCACCTTCAATATCCAATGAAGATGAGAGTAAAACCTGTGGTTCAAACTGCAAATGCTCAAGAGTGCCAGCAGAAGATAAATCAGCTTTTAACTTATTTATATCTGCCTGAACAATAAAGCTCTCAGTCTCACTGTTGGCTGAAGCAGAGCTTACTATTATGGTATTTGGGTTACCACTTCTTTCAAAACTATCAATAATTGCGCTATGTAAAATAACACCAGAGGCTGAAACCAGTGAAATAATAACCAATAAAAAAATAGCAAGTAAAACAATAACTGGATTCTTTTTTGAAAGCAGAAACTGTAGTCTAAATAAAAATTTTATTTCTGAGTAACCGTTCATATAAGCGCCCTGCCATCAATGGTGTGGGTGGTTTTGTGACTTTGTACTATGGCTAATACGATAAAAGTTATTAACATAATAGCGACAAAGCTAATCAACAGTATTTCTAATAAATACCACCAGGAAAAAGAGAAAAAAGGAATATATTTAGTTAAGGCTGCTTCAAATAGAAAATTCAATACTACTGAGGTTAGCGCCCCCAATAAAACTCCCAAATAAATAACACAAGATTGGGCAGCAGTCAGATAATAAAGCTGGTTTCGTTTAGAGAATCCTATTAAAAAAGCATCAAAACAACTATTCTTTATTAAGTTACAATGATAATAAGAAAAAGCGAACATCAATACGATAGCAACCACAACACCGGAATAACCGTAAGTGATAATTAAATCTCGAATTCCTTTGCCCTGATTTCTAAAGCTCTGGGCATACTGATCCCTTAAAAAGGAGCGAGTTTGAATTGCTCTGTTATCAAATAAGGTATCTATTTTTGCTGATATACGAGTGGCATCTTCTCTGTCTTTCAATCTAACGAGGATAGAGTTAGCCCCCTGTAACGTTGTCATTTGTCCGTCCGGGCGAATTAAACGGTCATGAATGAATAGCGTATAAGCAGGGTATATTTCATCTTTAACCTTATAGGTTGCTTTAACTCTAAATTTTACAATAGGTTTACCACCACTGGCAGTGAACATATCTGAGGTAAGCGAAATGCTATCGCCAAGCTTAATTTTTAGCCTTTTGGCTAATGTCTCACCAATTATCAAACCACTTGGATCGTCAATCCAATTATCCATAAGAGACTTCGGTACAATCAAATCTGTATTAGTCATTATCATGTCACGTGCATTCGAGGCAACTACCGGAACAGTGCGTCTATCACCATTAAACGTAGCCGGTACGTAGTTATAGGGTGCTACTCCTTCAATGCTATCAATTTCATCTTTAATTTCGTCAACATATCGCATGGGTAAAGGATAACGAGGTGCCATAGCATTGGTTACAACCAAAATAGCATCATCTTTTGAATATATACTGCCCTCGCTTGAAAGCAACACCCCTTTTAGTACCATGAGTAAGACAACAATACTGGCAACAAAAAGCAAGAAAATGAAAGTCCCTTTCTCCTCAAGTAACTCTCTAATCCCCAGTTTATAAATAGGGTGTTGTAACATTATAATGCCTCCAAAAAACTACCATTTTCGAGGTTAATAATACGATCAGCATAGTTTTTTGCCATAGGGTCATGAGAAGATAGTAAGACTGTCTTTCCATGCTCTGCACAAAGATACCTAAGTAGATCAAATATTTTTAGACTCATTTCCTTGTTAAGGTTTCCTGTTGGCTCATCACACAATAAAATATTAGCTCCTCCTACTAATGCTCTAGCAATACCAACTCGTTGCTTTTCTCCACCAGATAATTGATGAGGTCGATGCTTTTCCCGATTAAGTAAATTCACTAAAGACAAGGCATCAATAGTCATTTGTTGCCGTTGAGATTTTTTATATGGCTTGGTGTGTAAAGGAGCCTCAACATTTTCAAAAGCCGTTAATTGCGATAACAACCTATAATCTTGGTAAACCACCCCGATGGTGCCACTACGGAGTTGCGTTCTTGTATTAAGTTTCAAAGCTTTCATATCCTGATTCTCCAGCATAATGCTACCGCTGAAGTCAGTATCTAATCCGGCTAACATAGACAAAAACGTTGTTTTACCTGCTCCTGAAGGTCCTGAAATAAGCACCATTTCACTCTTTTTCGCGCTAAAGTCTACATTGGTCAATATGTCTAACTTCTCATATCCTAAATTATAAGATTTAGTTAAGTTTTTAATCTCTATACAAGGTGAACTTTGTGTCATACATTTCTCCTGAAAATAATTACTTTCAAATAACTCATTCATTTAGCAACTTAATATTTACTTCCATACCATCAAAATATTTATTGTTAAATGGTAAGGAAATACCGGCTAAAACCACTCCTCGTTGACGACTCGACATAGGCTTAATCCATTCGACTTTACTAATGATTTTTGAATTTTTATCATAAGACAATTCCAACTCAACACGATTGCCACTTTTTGCTTTTGACAAGTATTTTTCAGGGATTTCAACTTCAACATATAGATCACTAGGATCAAGCAACAAGGCAATACCTGTACGTATATAAGTACTTCCGGATGATACTGGCGACACTATTTCGCCTGGTCTAGCGGTAACATCTACAACAACACCATTAAACGGTGCCATAATGGTGTGTTTCTCCAAATAAAGTTTTGCCTGCTTAACTGTATTTTCAGCATTTTCATTTTCTAATTTTGCCAATTCCCAACGGTTATTCGCAATAATGTAATCCTCTTCCGATTGCTCAAAAACACTAATGGAAAGCAGATTATTATTTGCCAATTCCTTATTACGCGATAACCGTCGTTGGCTGATATCTCTTGATACCTTAGCTTCTTTCTGTGTTAATAAACTCTGCTTAAGTAGGGTTCTGGCATTGTTTAACTGAAGAATAGCATCACGTGAATCTAATTCAGCGATGATACTTCCTTGTTCTACTGTCTGCCCTATTTCGACAAATAACGCTTTAATCTTTCCAGCTATATCTGATGACAAGGCTATTTTATTTCGGGCAACAACATAACCACTGACTTCAAGCGAACTGTTATTAGCAATTAAAGTTAATGAACTATTATCAATAGCTTCGCTACCATTGTTAGATCTAATTACACTTTCAGACTGAGCTTTATCAAGTTGACCATTAACTTTGTTGACTTGTTGTATAACAATAAATGCTAAAGCCGTTAACAAAATAATGACTAAAATACTGATCACAGAATTTTTAGTCGATAATTTTTTATTTACTTTTGGTTCTGAGTGACTTCGCTCCGTCCCGCGATGAATTATACGATCCATTATTTCCTGATTACTTAAGCTATCTTGTTCTGAGCGAAGCTTCAAAACTTTAGTTGTATTATCAATCATATTTACAAGTCCAAACTAAATTTAATCAAACAGGTATCTGCTAGAAAACAATATTGTCATTACAAATGAAACTAAATGAATGAAGTAAAAGCCTCTGACAAAAATAGCTTTTATAGGACTACTTTTACCGGTAACACGCTCGCTATATCTGCTTAGTGCCTTACTAGCATCCGACTCCCTGTTAAAGCCGCCATCAACAAGCACTCGCCAATTAAACATCAAAGTAACTACTCCCAATATTCCAGAAAGACTTGATCCAGCCTCAGCGTGATATAACATTAGTCCTGCAAAGTTCGCCAAAAGAATATTGCCTAAGACACCAGCCATAGGGATCCAAAACTGTGGTGGCAGAGAACTCGATAACATGAGTTTCTTCACTTCGGTAAAAGGCCTAAGTGATAAGCCCCCTAGTAACTGAATACCCACTTTGCTAACAGGATAATTAAAAGATCTTGCGACAAACGCATGACAGAACTCATGAATTACAGGAAAAGTCATCAGATATATAACAGTGCCATATATCCACTCTTTGCTGGCTGCCGCCGAAAACAGTGTTCCTTTACTGAGCAATAAGAGCGAGATATTTACCGCTAAAGAGGATATTAATATCAACCAATATACAAAGTTAAGTTGCTTAGCATTAAAAGTAGCGTTAAAAGGCCAAGACAATATATTAGCTAATGCATCATATACTTTTGTTACTAGCTCAGATGAAAGTATCTCTTGGCTGTGTCTGTTGTTTCTTCCTGCGATTAAACCCCATTTATTCAATTCGGTAATAAGGTAATTGAGCCTTTTAGTATCCAATTTCTTGCCTAAATCACTGTCAGAGATATTAATCCCCTTTTGCAGGTGCAATACCAGAAGCTGATCAGAATGGTGAAGACGCAAAGGCTGGCGATCATCATCAGGGATCAGTACAATTGCACCTTGATCATCCTTATGAATTTCAACTGTTGGATCTAATATAACAACAGACATATATTTACCTTACTTAAGCTTAGGTATCGGCCCTAAGCAAAGCGCTAGAGGAATAAAACGAGATAAGTCATGCTCAGCTAGTATTGAACGAACTTCGCCTTCGAAGACGCCACCGCATGCACTGCCCGCATAGCCAACATTTTGTGATTGCAACCAAATATCACCTACAATTCCACCACACATTTTAAATGCAACATCTAATTGAAATAGACCGCTATTGTGTAAGTTTCCAGCTATATTGACATTAGGAAGCGCAATAACACTCGCTTTACAAAGCATATGTTGGGATAAAATTCTGTAATGCAGTTCTCGCGGAAATGATTTGATTAACCTTAGAGGCTCGTGTTCAGTAAGCAAATAAAAACCATCCTCTCCATCAGATAATTTAGCCAATAATAGAACCGAAACTTCTAGGTCTTTACCGGATGCACTTAAAACATTAGCTTGAGATGTTGAAATAGTTTTGGTTAGATTAACAAAATCTTCATAGCATATTTCATCAACCTGCCACTCTCTGGTAGCAAATCTTCCTCTAATTAGTTGTACTAATTGAGAATAGTCATGATCAAAGTGGTTTTTTATTTTCAGGCTGCTATCCATATCATTAAATGCAGTGATTCCTGTCAGCAACATCCCGCTTCGCTCTATCCCTAAATCTGCAAGGATTTGTTTTTCATTGTCTAGACTTATTGCTGTACTGTTAATGCCCTGAGTTACTGCAAGATTAGTAATGAAAGATGACAATAATCCTGCATCATACCAACTAATATTATAACTAAAAGCACCGTATTTACTGGCAACCTTAGGGGTATTAGCAATGCTAAGTAAAACAAGTTTAGCATCGAGGCAAGCCCCGGTTAACTCAAACATATTTTCAGGTGAAACCAACGGTAACTTTTCTAAACTATTTTCTTGATTATCGAACCAGAAAACACCATCTTCCATACCCTCTATATCTTTTACTAATATTACGGCTAAGGTAGAGCCAAGATTACCACCTGTAGGACAACAACGATGTGGATTTCCATTTCTTTGTTCATAACCTAAAGAAAAATGTAATAGCTGACTCACAGTTTGGTAATTAAGCCCTCTTTCAAAGCTACTCTCAGTTTCGCTGCAGACCTCAGCTAGTGCTATATTTTCACCTGTATAAAAAACGGGGCTACGCTCATATATTGCTTTAATGTTTTTGGCTTTATAATGATTGTGATAGGCTTTAGGTGCACTAACATCAATACTTTGTAGTGCCACTTTGCAATACCTTTCCCAGAAGTCAAAGTCAGCAATATCAGTATCAATATTTAAAGACTGAGGGTTACCGCCACTGTCCCATTTATGCACTCGGGCAATGCTTTGTATTTGTACTACTTGTCGATCATTAACCCATTGGTATTCAATAAAGCTATTTATCCAAGTATCAAAACTTACTCCTGAAAGAAAGTTAACAATATTGTTAACCACCAAAGCAGACCAAAAACTTAGCTCCGATGTCGCAAATGTAGCTCTCCTTTGTAAAGGCGCATTCTGTGCCCTATAACATAAATAACTTGCAGAACGCTTAGGTAAAATCAAAGGGCCAAAGCGCACTTTTTCCCCGTTCATTTCAATGTTTAGGGCAATACAATCATTTTTAGCTGCTTCATTAAATAACTCAGTAGGTTCAGCTAAATTGCCATCAGAAAGTACAAGTAAAAAGCTGGCCTCCTCAGGTAAAGCATCTTTGACATTGATAAACCGACACTTTCTCCCTATTCCCTCTTCAATTTGACTTGCTATCTCTGTTTTTATTTCCTCAGGTACAACGAATACCAATGAATGTTCTTTTAATCGTTTCATTCCCTGAGAACCAGATTTATTCGCTAAGGTATAACCACTCACAAAGTCAAAATATCGACTTTGTGCTGATAAAGAAAAATCCAAAGCACCGTCTCGTAAAAAACCAGATAAAAATAAATTTGCCAATAACTCTTTGCGATCAATAAGGCTCAAGTTTTCCGAAGGCCTTAGAAGCTCATTAATGGTTCGGCTACCATCAAGTAAAGGAAGGAACTCTGAAAGTTTACTTTTTATACCAAAACCATCAAATATTTCCATCCCCTCCACACCAAGTAAAGAAAGACCTTTTTTGTAAGGAAAAACTTGTATCCCTTCAGCTATTCTAGGTTGAGAAATTAGCTGATTTTTTAGTTCAGCATCTTCTACTATCATATCCCAATATTGAACGTCCATTACACTGTCAGTCATTACCCTTCCCTTGCAAACAAAAATGATATCTCTTGCTTCAGCTGTGAATGAAAGCGATCAGCCGGTTCTATTGTTTTATGGTGATTACATTCACAACCATGTATTGAAATAGTTGAGGCATCTGTGACTTCACACGAAAGTAAGTCAACTTTTCTAATAAATCCTCCACTAACATTGCACTGAGTTAACTGCCTAATTGATTCAGATACCGCCATCATTACCGTTGAAGGTAAGTAACCATGAAATTCAAACATTGATTTATGCTCTTTTGAGTTATCAACAAAGTACTCCAAGGTAGCCAAGCCCTGAGAGCCAGGGTTTGCGATATATCTCTTACTTGAGCAATCAAAACATGGAGAGCTGTCAGAAGCGATCAACGGACCAACCCTGAGGAATCGGGGTCCTAAATAAACACTGGTCCAGCGAATACTCAATTGCTTAAACAGCTTAGCAAGCACTTTTTCATGACCTATTTTCAAACCTGATTGCACAACAACAACCTTGCTATCACTGCTCATGTTTTCAGCTATAAAATCAATATCAAGCTGCTCATGATGGTAGGTGATAATATTATCCTGACTAACAAGCTCTAGTTTGTCTGAAAAATCTTCGCCAAACTGGCCATTATAAATTAGATGTATAGTCATTTTCATACTCAGGCAAAAGGTTGCGGGAAAGGGTTAATGTCTTCGGCATTAAAGTTATTGATACCTATAAATTGAGCATAATCATTTAATCGTGGATGTTGCAAAAACCGAGCTCTACAATGATAAGATAATGGCATTAACTGTGGAATTACCACTCTTACGGCTCTTAAACCTGAATCTTTAAATTCATCCGGTGTTAGCTCAGAAACTATTACTTCAATTTTCTTTGCCTTTAACTTAGAAACTAGCCATTCAACTTTACTTTTTGTGCTGGGAAATTTTCCTACTGACATCTGAGAAATATTTCGAGAGTTGCTGTTATTAATCAAAAAATCAAACTTACCAGAATGTTCAGGTGTTCCCATAAACTTCGCACCATGCTCCAATTTAAAGCATTCTTGGATACTGTCGGGTGTATAAGGGTAAGCATCTATAGCTAACCGAGTTGATACTGCTTCTCTCATTGCCTTAGCGCATGCTGAATATGGTTCAAGATCACTGGCAGCAGTGACTACATTGACAACTCTTGGATGACCTTTGCAATTCATAACCCCATAAACGACCGGAATGCCTAAATCAGTTGTAGCGTCAAACAGGTATTGCTTTACATTGCTTTTATCAAAAGAGGCAAACCTATCGCTATATTGTTCAGGAATTGCACTATCAAATTTGATATGTGGCAACTGTAAACTTAACAGCCAAGTAAGAGAAATTGAATCTCGCTCCACAACTTCTAAAATAGCCCTACTGATAGCCTCATAAATATCCGTATGAACGGCAACCCCGGTTGAAATTGGCAAACTAAATGATTCAGCTCTACGTACTGAACTTGATATATGAGTTAAGGACAAAGGAACATATTTACTTTTCCCTGTGATCATTGACAGACCTTTTATCCAACGTATTTTACTGTCCGGATTAAAAGGAACAACCGGACACTGAGCATGTGTATATTCTTCTTTTGTACATTGCGGAAATAGCGTCCAATCAATTGCATCTTTGCCAAGGTCATTTGCCGTAGAAGTTATATATTCATCAGGTCTAATGACAACCATGGCATATCTTTCTGCGGCTTCAGCAACAGCTTTCATCATTGCTGTTGAATAATCTTCATCAGCACAGCCTCCTGCCAAATTACTCTCTACAAATCTGCCTCCATTTCCGGTTCTTAACTCGGGAAGTAAAGTAGAAATATCTGCAACAGATGATGAAGCAACCACTAAAGAAGGCTGGGATATGTCATTTGGTCTAGTCGCCGCAGGCAAACCAACTAACCCTGCAAAAGGCTGAGCAAGTTTGGTAAAACAATATTCTTCATCTAGTTGATTTAATATTGGTAGATTCAAGGAGCCCATTTAACTCTCCTTTGCCTTCGCTTCGACTGACACCATCAATGCAAAATATGCTGCATCAATAACAGTAAAGCCAAGTTTATTCGTAATAGATAACCAAGTGTTTTTCATTACATTTTGATTATTTTTTTCTATGTGTAAATTGGTTATTAATTGACTTAATTCAAGCAGTTTACTTTCAAATAAATAGCCTGACGGTAAATCAGAAATAAAAGCAATATCCTTTTTCTGCAGTACATTGATATTTCTTCTAAGCTTATTCATATAAAAGCTTGGATCATTGGTAATTTCTAATAATTGCTGCGCTAACTGGAATGACTCAACACCAATCTGTTGGCTTTGCGAGTTTTGTTTTAGTATTAGATATAAAAGGGTTGGCGCAATCGACTTTCGGTCTAAAACTTCATTTAGCTCCTCTTTTAATAAGCTTGCCACCAGCTCTATAGTTTTTTGCTCGGCCTGCCACCAATCATCTGATAATACAGTAAGTTCTGAGGCATCTATTTTTTGTGACCTCACACCGTACGGTGAGTCTTGTAATTCTTTATTCTGCTCAGACGATACCGCAACAAGTGGCGACATGTCCAAACGATCATCACTTTTTAAATTATCAGAGATAACATCCTCAAAAAAATCAGTGTAATGATTGCTATCATCATTTTCTAATTCCATTAGTACTTGCAACATAGGTAAGCAATTTTCGCTTCGTTGAACACTCAATTTAGTGACATTAGGATCTACAATTAACTTGGGAATACTCTCCATTAATAGTTGCTCTATTCCTCCTTCTATTTCACCTGTACCAATCGAATATTGAACCATATTTTTATTACTGACTGAATCTAACACGTATATCTTTCCTTACATTCTGTTATCTGATGTTTCGAATTTAAAAAAGCGGATTGCCAACACCGAAAATAGTATCAGCCAAAAACTCATCATTGCGATATTAAAAGCGAGGGTAAATGTACCTGGTTGACCGGTAGCAATCTGGCGAAGAGCATCTGTTAAATAGGTAGGTGCTAGCAACAACGATAAGGGTTTTGCTACAGGATGCTGACTGGCTTGAAACAATATGTCGGAAAAAAACCAAAAACATAAGCCAATAAGTGTAACAATAGCACCGCCATTGCGTTGAGAAGGCAATAAACCTCCCAAAACATATCCCAAGGCTATCATCATGGCTGAGCCCAGAAAATATACTAAGGTAAACTGAAATAATTTATCTGCTAAAGTAAAATCAGCAACCACATTTGCAATTAACATAAGCACAAAGTAGCAAGCAACAGTAAATAACAACCGAAAACACAACTCAGATAAAAACATGGGAAAAATGCTACGACTTACAGATGATATAATCCTAAAGCTACCTTCTGCCCTATCAGACAATATCAAATTAGCTGTAGATGTAGTGGCAATCTGAATCAGTATCATCACAAACAGACCGGGCAGTATAAAGGCTAGATAATCGTTTCCTTCTGAGGTGTTTCTTTTTACTTCAAGCTTATTAACAATATAATTATTTTCTTTAATTTCTCCTGCAGCAGTTAAAATAACCTCTAGCCAGGGCATATACCCCTGACGAAGATGAAATGTAACTGTTTTTCCGTCTGAAGAAGATGTGATAATACCATCATAATTTTTAGCATTAATGCGCTGACCATCAAAGGCTTGCTCAAGTTCTTTAATATCAACCAGTCTGGTTGATATTAAACTATCAATTACGACTTCATCCGTTTGTTCATAAATCACTCCCAGCCTTAATGCCGAAGGTTTATCAACATCAGCAGTAGCATCCATAAATAAGAACAAGAAAATAACAGGAAATGCCAGTGGCATCACACTCGCCACAAAGTTTCGCTGAAAGCTGTGGAAACAACGAATAAAAAATGCCTTATACATGACTAGCCTCCAAAGACGGCATAAGAGGCTCACCGGTTAGATGTAAAAATACATCTTCTAAATTTGCTCTGTTCAGCGCGAGATCAAGCACCTCAAACTCTATTTGATTAAGTACTTCTTTCATGAAACTTTTCCCTACCTTAATCGAGTCTATATTTTTGCTACACCTGAGGATTTCGCCATGTAATGAATAGTCAACCTCACCAATTTTTTCCTGAAGATGATATAAAGCATCCTGGTTTACAGAAACATTCAATGTGATATTTTTACAGTGTTCATAAATAATTTGCGCAGGAGTGCCAGATGCTATGACCTTACCTGCATCTAAAATATAAACTCGGTCACACAACAGTTCAGCTTCTTCCATTTGATGAGTTGATATTAAGACTGCTGAATTTGATTCTTTAGCAATTTTGGCAATCAGATCCCAAACAACTCTTCTGCCATGAGGATCAAGTTCTGATGTTGGCTCATCAAGTAAAATTAGACTCGGCCCCCACATTAGACCTATTAATATAGCGAGTCTTTGCCTTTGCCCGCCTGAAAGCTTACCAATACGACTATCGAATTTAATATCCAACTCTAAAGCACGGGCTAAAGCAGTGGTTTCAAACTTAGGATCTTTTATATTTGAAAAAAATGAGATTACTTCCTTTACCGATGAATACGATGAAAAAGTAGGTCTTTGCAATACCAGACCAATGTTGCCTTTCACTAAATCTTTTTCAATAGATATATCTTTATCGGTAAAAGAGATGCGTCCCTCGTCAAACCCCTCTATACCTTCACATAATCGTAAGAGAGTTGATTTCCCTGCACCATTCGGCCCCAAAATCCCGACTATTTCACCAGCCTTTACATACAAATTAACTTTATCCAAAGCGATAAAATTACCGTAACTTTTAGTTAAATTACTTATTTCTAGTGACATGTTTAACTCGTATATTTAGGAAGAAGTTCAAACTTTCGTTAATAACATCGAACAGCCTAGCCCATTATTCTAATCTGAAATTAGATACAGATATTTTTCAGGCAGCAAAACAATCAAAAATCAGCTTACTTCAAGGTCAATGACACGAGCGATGCTATTTTTCTTGGGAGCTATGCTTTCAGAAGTTATGTGATTATTTAGTTAGTTTCGATTTATATCTGTTTTAATAATCGTAACCCAAACATATACAATTGAAATAGTAACAAAAACAGAAGCAATGCCTGCTCTGAAGTACCATGATTGATGGCTTACAATTTGGTCTAAATAAAAACTAATAATAGATAAAATTATACAAGAGGTGACACAGAGTATAATTCTTAGGGACTTTTCTTTTTTGGGTTTCATTTCAATTCCATTTAAAATATTAAAATTAGAAAGGCATAAATCATTCAAGCCTTTTACATCGCACTAACATACTGCATACAATAATATACCGTATACAACAACAGAGCATACTGTATACAATAAGGGATATTGTTTCAACAAATAATATAATTATATTTTGTACTTTTTACATTTAGCCTTATAAAGCCGCTGTCAATTATCAAAAAATTTACTTTCAAAGATACTATTACAATGATTTTGTGATTAATTTCATGAGTAGAGCTTCACGAAAAATTCTTTAAGTACTTTTCCGCTAAAATCAAAATTTTTTGCTATTAGATATAGACAGTTTTCATCCCAAAAATATTTAAATATGTCATTAAACATTTCAAAAAAGTATGCCTTTGGCTCAAATTAATGCATAAATCCTGTGGCGCTATGTGCCCCAAACCGAGATAGGAATTAATTTTATGTCAGCTTTAAGATCATAAAGCTGACCCTCTTTGCAACTGATTTTTTATGTCAACAAACACAAATTAAGTATTAAAATAGAATTTATATTTTGTTCCGCTTTCGTATCAAAGTGATCATTAGAAACGATGATTTGGGTTCATGAAAAGAGTCTGCTGTGTGGTAAAAGTGATCGTTAAACAAATGGCGTCAGAGCAAAGTTAAATGATTTGTCGCGGTGGCGACAGCACCCAAAGGACGACTGCCTCCGGCCTCCCTTTGGAATCCCTCGGAGCTGCTAACAAACGCACTCTTCAATTTCACTCAAGTGTTTTCGACGTAACAGCGCTGAACGGGCATCCATACCCTACATCGCTTTGTTCATCATTCATGATGAAAATACGTGAACAATTTCATTCATTTCAGCGTTTGTTCAAGCAGATCTGGAGTTTGTTGATCTTGCGTCATTCCCGAAGTTACTTGTCGGGAATCTAGGAAAAAGATGGATCCTCGACTAAGTCACCACGAGGATGACAATAGATAACTCATCAGCCGTGCCACAAACTCCAATTCCCATCTCAGCAATTCAATCAACAACCAGCAAAGGTAGACCTCGACCCGAGACAGGACGTCGAGGGCTGCCGTTGTTCATGGACGATAAATCGGCAGGAATCGTGGTTTACGCTAGGTGGTGATTGAATGTTCTGCTGAGTAGGGCGCCGCAGGGGTTCCAAGGGGAGGCGCGGCGGTACGTCGCCCCTTGGGTGTAGTCGCCACCGCGACGCCAAGCAGGAAAAACAAACTATAAGCTATTAAGTAAGGACAAATAAGTTAGCTGTTGTTCATGCCTCACAGATGTTTCGCTCTCATGCAGCTTAATCAAGCATTGTTGAGGGGAGAAGTAATCAAGGTAAAGTAAACAAAAAAGGCTGATAAAATACTATTTATCAGCCTTTTCTTCTTAATATTTTTGCTCTATATGTCGAGTGAAAATTATTTAACTATATTACCTTTTCTATCCAGTAAAATTGGCTCTCCTAGCCCTAGTTCTTTCATGCGTGGCAATTGCGTTTCTGCATCGCCAACCACTAAATAAACCATTTTATCAGGGTTAATGTAGGTTGAAATAGTCGACTTTGCTTGTTCAAGCGTCATGTTGTGCAATGATTTTTGCTGTTGTTCTACATAGTTGCTGGCTAAGCCGTAACTACTAATTTTTTGTAAAACCCCCATTAAGCTACCCGTCGTTTCAAAAGCACGGGCATTCGATTTTGTTAACACAGATTTTGTCATTGATAACGCGTTATCATCAAAACCATCGCTATAATTTGTCATTATTTCACGGAAGGTTTGAATTGACTCTAAGGTAACATTTGAACGAACAC
>Ga0209396_1002334_pt1 | contig 20078 bp, 18 predicted proteins | sample GOMGulsemesocosm_6_FD_184638 | JGI IMG/M metagenome (GOLD analysis project Ga0209396, IMG submission 184638) | Methane-oxidizing microbial communities from mesocosms in the Gulf of Mexico - GOM8C Gulf of Mexico (SPAdes) (version 2) | ecosystem: Environmental > Aquatic > Marine > Cold seeps...
AATTACTTCTAAGCACAGTTCATTAATATGTTATAGCAACAACCTATTAATCAAACAAAAATGGGTAATACAATTAAATGTATTACCCATTAATCAAATTGGCTTAGGCGCCTCACTGACTAACCCTTTATCATTCAACGTCTTATATAAATCATCAACACGCTGCTTATTCACCCCAAAATCTGACTTACCTAATCTCGATGCTGACCTAACCGCAATGATGCCATCTTTCAAACGAAGATGAAGTTCAAAGTCATCGACAAATCGCATTAAAGTACTCGTACTTTCGACATAAATATAATCGGTCGTTTCTATCATAATTTCCATATTGTGTTGCGCATGTAAATAGGATTTAATTTCAGACCAAGCCAATTCCGCACTCGCTTCTAGTTTGAAAGCTGGCACATAATGACTTTCGTCTAAACTGTCACTTGATACGCAATTCGGTGATTCAGGGCAAGCAGCTAACTTTGAGTTCACAACACCAAGGTTATCAGGCGGAGTACCTGTACAAGCGGCCAGTAATACACTCCAAGTCAGTACGAATATAGAACGAGTGAACATGCGAGAGGTGAACATTTTAATCCTTGTAGAGTAATTTATAATTTACACCATTTAACCATAAATTGAATAAACAGCAAACACGTCATATTTATCCAAGTGCTTGCTGTAAATATTAACTCACTGATTAAGATTGGGATAAACTATGACTTAGTCGGTTTTTCTGCATAATCATTATCACTGTAATAACCGTAATAATATTCAGAATCAGCAACACCATCGGTATTAACGTGGTTCATCACAATCCCGACTAAATTGGCGTCTACTTTAGCAAGACGACGAATGCCGTTTTGCACTAATCTTACTCGTGTCGCTTCGCTTTTAATGACATAAATAATCGCGTCTGTGTGTAAAGATATAATCAATGAATCACTGACTGCTTGAATCGGTGGCGTATCAATAACTATCCGATCATAAGATTGTCTGAGGCTTTCCAATAATTGCTTAAAACGTTTTGAGGATAGTAATTCTTGCGCATTCTTCGGTGTTGGGCCGCACGTCATTACATGAACACCCGAGGCTGGATCCACGGTAATACAATCAGATAAATTAGCATTACCCGTTATCACTTGTGCAAGTCCAGGTTTATCTTTTGGAATACGAAAGTTCTTTGCCAAACTTGGTTTACGCATATCAGCATCTATCAGTACTGTTTTTTCGATCTGAGCTAACGAGAACGCAATATTTGTCGCGGTTGTAGACTTACCTTCATTAGGTTGAGATGAAATGATCCCAATCACTTGATTAACCCGCAGACCCTGTGCAAGTAGGAAACTCGTGCGTAATGTCCGCACTGATTCAGAAAACTGGCGGCCATCGTCATTAAAAAAATAATGTAAATCTAAATCTTGATTTCGTTTTCTAGCAACCTTGGGTAATACACCTAACACAGGTAGTCCAAGCTTAGTTTCTATATCTCCCACAGAGTTGAAATTGTCGGTAAAATATTCTTTAATGAGTAAATAAGTGATATGTAATAATACCGTTAATATAAATACAATAATAACTACTATTTTAGTACTTAACGTAACCGGTTTATTTGGTGCTTTAGCTCTGTCAGTAAAACGTGCTACAGCTGCATTAAAATCACTCGTTAGCGCCGTTTCTTTAGAGCGTTCTAGAAACGTATTATATAATTTCCGGTTACTTTCTACGTCTCGCACTAACTTTTGATATTCATTATCTTTACCGATAACATCTTGAAATTGATTCTGAATATTACTGTATTGCCTTTCTAATGCCGAAACATTACTTTTCTTGGTTTTTAGTTCTCTCTCCAAACCTCTTACTAATTTAGAAATTTGTGTTGTCAGATGCTTGTTCACCGTATAGAGCTCTGATTTTGCTGCAATAAGATCGGGATGCTTACTACCATAAATTTGTGATAATTCCGAAACTTTTAATTTAGCTTTTACCTTTAAACTTTTGATACTTTGAATGACCGGGTGTGATGTAATCTCTGGTATTGACTCTAATCTCTCCAGGTTTTTAACCCCAAATTCATTAATCGCACGAACAATACTCCGTAGCTGATTCACCTCATTCTTAGCTTCAACTAATTGATAAGACGTTTGCTCAAGTTCATTACTCACTAAACCGGTTAATCCTCGTCCACCTCGATCTTGTAAATCAATGATATTTTCATCTTTACGATATGCTTGTAATAGCGTTTCAGATTTATCAAGACTCTGGCGTAAACCCTCAAGTCTTTTTGTTAACCAGTGAGCTGCATTTTTATTAATAGATGATTTTATCTCAAGGTCTTGTGCTATATACGCCTCGCCGACAGCATTGGCAATCATTGCAGCAAGTGCGGGATCTTCACTCTCAAATGAAAGCTTAACAAGCTGTGTTTTTCTAATTGGCGTCACGGTTAAACGTTTTGAAAACTGCCTTAAACGCGAAATTTTCACTTGTTGACTTTCAAGTTCTTGATTACCTATATCTGTCGCTGATTGTGGTACGCCACTGATATAACCCGCACCAATGTTCTCCGCAAATTCACTATCAATATTCATAATAAATGATTTAAGCAGAGGTGAAGCATCAAGAATATACGCGACGGCTATATCACGCCAACTCTCACGTTTTTGAAATGATGGTTGCTGTTGTAAATTTAAGCGGTCAAATACAGTTTCCGCAATTGATCCCGATTTAAGAATCTCAAACTGAGTTAGATAATACTCTTTTCTGTTTGAATCAAGACCTTGCACTGAATCAAACGAAACAGCTTGCGCTTGATTTGCTTCGATTAATAACGTGGCAGAAGCGCGGTATAGCGGTTGTTCTTTTGATAAATACAACGCGGCACAGAGAGAGACAAAGACAGACAGTAAAAGAATTCGCCATTTATAGCGCTGGATAACATGCCAATGTGGTGAAGGTAGCACAATGTCTTTATTGACCGACGATTTATTGAGACTCTGTTCAAGTTTATCCATTAGAAAAACCTTTGCTTAATCAAAATGGTATCACCAGCATTAACTTTATACGTTAAGCTTGCGTTTATTTGCGTGTTTTTATTCTTTTCTTTAAATAAATATATTTTTTGTTTTGATGCGCGTTCAGTTAGTCCGCCAGCCAACGCTATCGCTTGGTTTACCGTTAAACCAGGCTGATATGAATAACCTCCAGGTTTATTAACTTCACCGTGTATATAAAAAGGTCGGTACTCAACGACATGAACATAAACATTTGGATTAACGAGGTAATCTCCTTTCAAACCGTTATAAATCAATTGTTCAACTTGCTTAACCGTTAGACCTGTTACCTTTATTTCGCCAAAAAACGGATAATTAATTTGACCACTATTACTCAGTAACGTCTCTACCGTCAGATTTTTTTGTCCGAAAACTTTAATTTCGACCTTATCACCAGGCCCTAAAATATAAGATCCCTTTGCCAATACAGGTGTTTGTATTAAGAGCAATAATATACAAAAAAAGATACTTTTCATTACACTGTCCTTTAAAGCGTCAATGTTAAACTAGCGCCGACAACATTTTTATCATATTCAAATATCGTATTTGTTGAAGTATTTCTATCCCAAAGTCCAAATAGGGTGATGGCAATATTATCGGTAAAGTCATAGTTAAATTTAATCTTGTAACCGTCCGTATCATCAACTCGAGATATACCACTGTAATCGTCTGTGAATTTATAAACCCCTACAGATGAATAAAAATACGATGTCCAGTTATGCTTCCAATCAAGCTTGTATTTTGTTTCAAGCACATAATCTCCATCAACATCAGGGTCTTTCGTTGTTTGAGACGTTGACAACGTAATTTTTGAATAAGTCAGCGGACGCCAAACACCACCAATATTCCAGCTAAAACCCGTAAAGTCTTTACGGCCTTTATCATCAAATTCTTTTGCTTGTCCACCCAATTTAATGAACCCATGGACGACGGAAGATGCTTTCCACTGCATACCTAACAATGCAGTATATACATCAGAATCGCGATTTAGATCCCCAGGTTTGTTATAATCATAACCAATAGTTTCGGCATTTATTTCAATAAATACATCGGTATGTGCTCTTGTAGAATAGAAAAATATTGAGCCCAATAACAATGAGTCGTGATTACTTCTTCGGGTAATAGTTTCAAAGTTAGAATATTCTTTTTCGTAAAATTTTGCGTTAAAGGCAAGGCGCCCTTTTGTTTGCAAGGCGCCATATTCATATTTTGCAGACAGCGTCTTTTTACCATATGTAATAGGTTCGTTAGTTAATTCATAATTCAGCTCTGTCAAACCACCGCCGCGCGGTTCCGCTAACCATTCAGCTTTAAGGTTTATGTCTAGACGGTGCGTGTCACTGGGTTCTAAATGCACATTAAAACCCAACAATCCGTCCATATAATTATCAGCAGAGCTTGCTTCATAGATACCTTTTTCAGCTTTAGCATCAAGGCTAAAGTAATTAATACCATCATCAAGTTTTAAATTTATCATCGGGATAACAGTGATGATAGAGCTACTTGTGCCGTTATTTTGTTGCTTATAAATATTATCATCTTCTACAATACTCACTTCCAATGACGGTTTTACGAATAGCCCACCATCAGTAATGTATGTATCTTGGGTGTATGCAACAGCCCCTCCACTCAACAAAACTAAGCCTAAGCCTAAGCAATAGTAGTTATCTTTGAATGCTTTCATTCTGGCTCACCTCGTAGGTTGATATACCGAGTTTTGTTCATACTTTACCTCTCAAATAGCTAATATGTGTTCTCGCTTTTTAAGCAGGTCAATACAGTTAAAAGCATAATTTTGAAATCAAACCAAATTGACCATTGCAAAATATAATAAAGATCAAACTCAATACGTTTCTGCATTTTATCTAATGTATCAGTTTCCCCTCGCCACCCACTGACTTGGGCCCAACCGGTAATACCTGGTTTAACATGATGTCTTAACATGTAAAATTGAATGAGTTTACGATATTCTTCATTATGTGATACAGCATGAGGCCGAGGCCCAACAACTGACATGTCTCCCATCAGTACATTAAAGAATTGTGGGATCTCATCAAGGGAACTGCGACGTAAAAAACCACCGAAAGGGGTAACACGTTTATCGCCTCTTGTTGCCTGTGTTAGCTTCCCGTCAGATTCCATTACTGACATACTTCTGAATTTGTATACAGTAATTTTGTCACCGTGTAGTCCATAACGACTTTGCTTGAACAATACTGGACCAGGGGATGTAAACTTTAACGTTATTGCGATAGCAAGATACACAGGGGAAAGTACTATTATGGCGATTAGACTTACTAAAATATCTTCAAATCGTTTTAACCAAACTTTGGCACCTAAATAAGGGGATTCAAAAATACTTAGCGCATCAACTTTACCAATATGGGTAACACGGCCATGCATAACATCAGAGAGCATAAATGCGGGTAAAACATAAACATCGACAGTTGTGTCTGATAATAAGTTGATAATTTCTGCGATACGTTTCTCGGCTGAAATAGGTAAAGCAATGAACAAAACGTCAATTGAGCCATTTTTAGCTTCAAAAATACCCGCAGAGATACTACTCACTACCGTCATGCCTTTAGGTAAACGTTCTGCGTTTCTATCATCAAAGAAACCCACAAAATCAAACCCAAGTTCATCACAATGACGGATCTCATGATATAAATTAGCCCCTGTTGACGTTGCCCCTAATATAGCCATTTTTCGTAAGTTTATGCCCAATTTACAGCGTACAACAGACCATTGATACTTCAATACTCGCCACGTAAAACAACACAAAAATGCCACAAAGTACCAGACATTTAAGACATAACTCGGAAACTCAAAGGATGCTTCCAGCCATGTACCAATACCAAACAATATTAAAAATGACGATATAAACACAGCAACGACAGTCATCAGGACAGCAATAAACCTGCCTACACGCCATGATTGATATAAATTAAGCGCTTCTGCAATATATAAAAAAACGACGGCAGTCGTTAACGCTATAATTATATATTCTTGTGTCATTCGAAGGTTATAGCTGTGAATTACAATAAAAAAAGAAAACGTAACACAACTTAAATCTAAGAAGCGATAAACAAAAGAATAATTGGCAGTACTTACCTTAAATGTATTAATAGGTTTCAAAATACGATTCCTTAACAAATTTAAAGTAGTCACATTTTGAAAATGAACTACCGAGCTAAATAAATAATTCGCTCATCCAATGAATATGTCATTGATAATCCATTAATTATTTTCTTCAATGAAGATAGTAGCATTAAGTTTAAAATACTAATTAAGCATCTCACTAAATATAGCAGCGATTTTTTTTATGGCAGTAGCATATATCACTTTTTAGAAGAATATATGTAACATCAGCAGTCTTGGTGCAGCATAATAATTCAGAAAGAAAAGATAAAGCAGTCGATAACTTTATATAATCAGTGACTCAGCTATAATCCTAAATCCGGTATTAAGAAAAAGATTTAATATGTTTATAACTTCTTTTCACTACTTTCGAGGCTTTGCCATATTAATTATCATCGCAGGACATGTCCATGTAGGTAATAGTGAAGCGGATTATCCAATATTCACAAACCTAGTTTCAGGGTCTACTGCTTTATTTGTATTCATTAGTGGTTATTTATTTCAACATTTACAAAAAGGTGTGTTTAACTATCCCTTGTATTTAAATAAGAAGTTTAAATATGTAATTCTGCCATATTTAATCTGCTCCAGCCCTGCTGTTATTAACATAGCAATGACTGGTAATTTTCACCCACTCCTAGGAAATGTAACGACTATCGAAGGCAGTGCAATAAATATATTAACAGGTAGGCATGTTACTGCGTATTGGTACGTCCCCTTTGCTGTATTGCTATTCATGAGCGCACCAATTATAGTGAAGTTCTCATCATTAAAACATAGTATGCAATTATCAATACTCTTTATATTTTCAATTATCGCAGTCTATGCTCACCGCCCTATAGGCGGACTCAATCCGTTTCATTCTTTCCTCTATTACATCCCATTTTATTTATTTGGAATTTATGCGGTGGTAAATCGACACCTAATTTCAAAAATAAAGAAATACAATATTATTTTTTTCATAACAACGGTACTACTCGCTTATTTTCAAGTTAACGTCATGGATGTAATTGGTAGTAGCCATAAAGACTTATTTACATTCTCAGGCATTGATATTATGTATCTACAAAAGGTTTTTTTATTGTTGTTTGTGATGACATCGTTAGACTTAATTGAAAATAAAAATGTTAAACCTCTTTCCTTCTTTGCTAATATATCTTTTTCACTCTATTTCATTCATGGTTATGTATTAATATTGTTGGCACGTTTATCTATCAACGACATATTGTTAAATTATGGTTTCAATGAAATTAGCGCGATGCTTATAAAGTTCACTCTTGTAGTTGCAATAAGTTCGTTATTATCTATTAGTATCATTAAACTATTAGGGAAACGAAGCCGGTATTTTATCGGAAGTTAATATATATTATAAATAGTCATTTAAAAACAACCTTACTTTTCTTCTTATAATAAAAACGAATAGAAATATTAAAGCCAACGGCACGATTACATTCGCGATATTATAAAAACTGTCAGCATAATTAAAACTATCAGGCTTTATGCTTTCTGTTTGATCAAAAAAAATATTGAGTAAACTAGTTAACACAAAAGAAGATAAAATAATGAAAGGCTTCAACCTTTTGACCTTAAATACAAAGCGATGTAATACATAGAAACATTGTATGTAGTTGAGGATAAAAGCTGCCACTAGACTGGAACACAATACGGTCATATCCCCGATATAAACACCGAATATAATGGCAGACACATTAACAATCGATGAAAATATACCACAATAAAACATATGTTTTGTAGCTCCCATCGCTTGGTACAAGCCTCCAGTAGAACTTAAAACCATTTGCACAGGGATTGATAAGGCTAATATTTTCAATAGCTCACTCACTGCTAACCACTGAGAACCAAATAGAATGAAGATAATATCGTTTGCATACCAAAACATGATTGTAGCCGTCAGTATCCCCAAAAAAGACAATTTATAGGCCAATTGGTAGTAAGCAGTAAAAATTATATCAGGCTGACTTTTATATCGTGTCAGTACGGGTTGAAGTGCAGGTGTGATCGCAAAAGTAAATAATTGCAATGGATAACGCATAATTTGGTATGTTTTTTCATAGAAACCAACGGTCGTAACACCAAAATATTTCGCCACTAATAAAGTATCTAAATTTCGCGAGAAAAAATTAAGGATATTAAATCCAAGTTGAAATTTAGCTATCGCAAACAAGGGTATAATACTTGATATTTTGATGCCTATTTTGGCTTTACCTATTTCAGTATTATTTGAAAAACGATGATAAAAAATGAAACGTCCTATTGGCGTAACTAATATTTTTATCGCTAAGGCTACAACCCCTAGCCCCATAAAATAAAGTAGAATACAAACCATTAGTGCAATTAACTCTGCCATTATTTCTGCTTTCCCAATAATAATAAATTGGGTGTCCTTTTGTAACGATGCCAATGGCAGCATTGAAATTGCAGAAAAAAAGACACTCAAGGCTAAAACATATGTGAGTAAATTGACATTCATTAACTCAAGCCAATTCGCTAGAACAGGCGTAATATAAATAAATAATAATGACAACATAAGACCAATGATTAATGTCGCACTAAAGATACCATCACGCTCTTCATCATTAATCGAGTCTTTGTGTATAATTGCAGGCCCAAGACCTGATGTGGCTAACAGTTGAAAGAATAAAATAAGAACTTGTAACGCAGCTAACGTACCAAAGTCATTGGGAGTGAATAATCTTGCTAAAATAGCCAGAGATGTGATTTGTAGGATATAAAGTGAATACTTGCCTATCAGACTATGAAGAATACCTTTGTTTAATTCGTTATTTATTTTACTCATAATGAGATAAACCTATCACTAAGTGAATAATCGGTCACTCAGCACCGTGAATTACTTCATGCTCATTGATAACTTCATCCCTAATCATATAAACACCAGATGAAATAACAATCATCACCATCAAAAACCACGCCATGTTAGCGTCCCTAAATATACTGGACTCTGTTACATTTTGTAAAATGGGGATGATTAATGCCGTATGGATAAAGACACTATTCGATTTCAGCATTGAGAGCACAAAAAATATAAAGATAAGCGATGAACCAACAACGCCAAACTGTAGAAGTAATTGCAAGTAACCATTATGAGCCGATGATATATATTGTAAAAAGCTATATTTATCATCTAATACAAAGGGGATTACACCTACTTCAAAGTAACTACCGTAGCCATAACCAAGTGTCATTTTGTCAAAAAACTCAAGATCATAATACAATGAGTCCCAAATAATACCCCGGCCAGTAAAGAAATCTGCATCAACATATAATGCAATATGCTGATAATCATTCATGTGATAACTGACGCCTGGTATAAAAATAAACACCGAAAAAAACGTAATCGCGAGTATCGACATTACTACTTTTATTTTAAAAATACTAAGTTGAATTAATATAAAATATGTCATACATAATACAATACTCGTCTTACTTTGGGTAATTAATAAAAACGCAAATAAAATAACAAGTAAAACGTTGATAAAACGACTATTTACATCAAAAGACTTAATCCACATATAGCTAATAACAATCAGCACAGCTAAATTGACCCCCATCGTATTCTTGGACTTAAAATAGCCTGCCAAATTTAAACTTTCATTAAATCCGGCGCCTTTAAGAATAGAAAAAATGATCATTAAAATACAGATGACGATCGCGACTTTAAGATTAACCTCAATACTTTTGTGATAAAATGAAAAGCAAAATGCAATTGATACAGACGCACAAAATACCATTTGAAATATGGCTCGCTTCATTGTTATTAACGGATAACTTGACCAACTAGCACTCAGTAAAGCAATGAAACAGATGACTAGTAAAATAGAAAGCTTGTTTATCAACACCAACTTAAGATTATTGAATTCTTTATTTATAAAAAACCGAAAAGAAAAAAACAAGAACAGAGAAATCCAAAAAAGTTGTTTAAATATATTACTCTCTGCAAGACTACCAGTAACCACGTCTAATTCATGATCCATCATACTAATCTTACTTGTAAAATCAGGTGTGAAAACACCTAAACAATACAACAACATAAACAAAAAACCATATTTTTCAAGCCAAATAAGCACATTCATACAGAACCAACTAGGACGTTATATCTAAAGCAAGAGTAGATAAATACATTTAAGGAGACAGATATCAATTATTTCAGCATAAATATGATATTAGACGTTAGGTATGATTTTGGCATCAAACTAAAGCCAATGTGCAGCTAATACACTATTATTAACACAGTTACATTACCGATAAACAAGGTTCTGTATGACATATAAGGTTATCAATAAGCAAAATAATATCGTCATTATTTTTATAATGGCTGTATTCATCAACACAGCTAAAGCTGAATCAAATCCCGCGACACGTAAGTGCACAAAAATAATTTCAAATGAAAAATTAGCAGATCTCATCCCTACGTATAAAAATATCAATGACGCCTTAGAAAAGTATGTAGACGGTGATGTCATATGCCTAGCGGACGGCGAGCAACCAGCGATAACAATTGAAAATTTTGATAGTGGAAGCAAGCCGTTAATAATACGCCCATGGCATTATTTAAGAACAAAAATAAAAAGCAGGCATTATACCGGCACTGGAATAACAATAAAAAATTCACAAGGAATAATTATTAAAGGGTTAATCATAACAGGAGGCTTAACTGCAATTTTGGTGCAAGATTCATCAAACATATCACTTCTATCAAATAAGGTATTTAACACGGGTAACCAAGCAATATCGATAAAACCACGCCATCATGGTGGTAGCCATTATTTAGTTAAAGATAACGTAATTTTTAACACCGGACTTTTAAACCCACGCTATGGCGAAGGATTATATATTGGCGATGGTTCGTATACTGAAGATAAGAGCAGATTGAAAATACAGTACACTGTTGATGACGTTATAATAAAAAACAACATAATTCATCATACTAGAAATGAAGCTATTGATGTAAAAGCAAACGCATACAATGTTAAAATAATCAGTAATAGCATCAACGATATAAACTTAAAATTCAACGCTGCGATCACCATAGCAACTGAGTCATCCTTTGCTGAGCTAGGAGGCTATGAGATAATTGATAATGTAATTACAAATGTCGTTAACCGTTCTGGTTACCGACCTATTGGTATTGCGGTCGGACACGGTGATACGCTAATTAAAAACAACTTGATTATCGATAATAATGATAATGATAATTTTCTTGCGACTTGTCTGTTTACTACATTTCTAAATCCAAAATTAAATAAAGTAACATTAGAGAATAATCAATTAATTGGTACGGGAACTCCATTCTCTGCAGGGTGTAGAGGCGGAACAAATGATAACGCGAAGGCAGTTGTCCTATTCAAATAAAATAACTGCCTATCGACACTCCTTTCACGATTAATTCGGTTACGCCGATTTGTAAAACAAAACTACCAAATTCTAACAGGACCTGTATCAACATGTACAAAACCCGACTTAGGGTAATAACCTACCCCACCTAATTTTAATGAGATAGCAGCTTCACGTAAATGAAGTAATTTAACATCTGGGATAGCAATATCAATAGCCATGCCTCGCATATGGTAGCTATTGGTTGCTACTTCATTGCTCTTACCCGCTAACATCTGGTTAGTTTTAGGTGAACGATAACCAGAAATAACATGGAACTCTTCTGATACATTCAGTGTTCTGTTTAATCTATAGAGTAGGTCGTATAAACGCTTGTCCATAGGTACAGACAAGTTTTGCCTATGATCACGTAATAAATGGCTGAAACTTTGAAGTGTATCTTCTTGATACAAGCCATCTATCCAGTAATTACCTTGGTCATGCTCTCCCGTGTGTATGTTGTAAAAACCGAGTTCTCTCATGCCTAACACACCTTGACTTGCTTGAACTTTAACTGGTGCAACAGAGTACGCCGCTAACCCCCCAAGACTTAATAACACTTTTCTACGTGTTGGACATTCTATTGACACCACACCACCACCGATCACTTTTTGTACAGAAACAGGGGAATGTATATGCTAAAAAGTATTAAATCAAGTTTTATTTCTGTAATGCATATATATCATCGCGAAATTGGCTTAATCCACTGTCGTCAATCCATGCTGTCCAATACACCAAGTGAACCGGTAGTGCATCATTCAAAGGGAACCATTTTGTTATATCTCGACTGAACCTTAGTTTTGACCACAACGACTTATTATCGACTAAACTATGTGCAATCCAATTAGCCAATTCATCCACTTTTTCGATACGAATACAGCCGGAAGACAGCGCTCGATTCGAATGACTAAACAATTTAGGATTGGTTGTATCATGTAGATAAACACTGAAGTTATTAGGAAAATAGAATTTATAACGACCTAGCGTATTCTTTACACCAGGCATTTGCTCAAGTCGATATGGAAATAGACCATTTGCAAGCATTTTCCATTCTTCAGGTGACTTTTCAACTCTTTCATTTTGATAATTGTAAACACTAAAATCGCGCTGATTAAAGAAATCACCATTGAGTTTTACTTTTGGCAGTAGATCATCTTCTAAAATACTGCGGGGTACACGCCAGATTGGATTTATCACCATACTTTTAATTTCACTGGTCAGTATCGGGGTTGGTTTTTTAGGTTTACCGACGATAACACGTGAGCGCAGTGCAATTTCACCATTATCACTCAGTAATAATTCGTAAGCAGGTATATTAACTAGGAGATAACGAGCGCCAAGATTAGCCATGAAGTTAATCTTTCGTTGCATATTATGAGTGAGTAATTCAGCTCTACGATGAGGATTTAAATTTAACCACTTTAATGTATTTGGACCAATTATAGCGTCAGGGTTAAGACCGTGTCTACGCTGAAAACTGCGAACTGCACTGGCTACTTTATCTGTATAAAGATCTGACAATTCTACCGATTCATCACTATCGCCAAGTAATATTAATCGTGAATGTATATCATAAATCACCGCGTCACGATCACCAACACGTAATAACCTTGATATCTTGATTTCATCCCACGTATATTGCGAGGAGAGCCTACTGAGATAGGTTGCACGACTCAAAAATTGCAGTTCTGTTTTAGACATAGGCACAAAGATATTACCACTCATAAAAGGCAATACACTGTGCGGTTGTAAATTACGGTGATTTACAACCGCATACCGATCATTTATGATTTCATTTGTACTTTTTGATTCATTAAAATTGGGCCCAACAATCGAGATCTGATGTAACGGCAAAGCAGATAAAGAATGGTAATAGACTAACAACATTACGAATAGCAGTGATGATGTTATTTTATTTTTAAGCCCACTTCGAAGTACATATTTCAATCCCTTAAAGGGATACCTTTTAAACATGGTAATCCCTCCACTGAATATAATTAAGTATGGTAAATAAATACCAACTGACCAACAATTTTGGTTGTTAATACGCTAAAATGAAGTTTATTAAACTAACGTGAAGGTTATATGCAAAATAATATTACAATTTGGGTTGACGCAGATGCTTGTCCGATCCCAATGAAAGAAATACTTTTTCGTGCAGCAGTTCGCGTTAAAGCGCCATTAGTATTAGTTGCAAATCATTGGATACGAGTCCCTGCCTCTCCTTATATTTCGATGACACAAGTGCCTTCTGGTTTTGATGTTGCTGATGATCACATTGTCTTAAAAGTAGCGAAGGATGATCTTGTTATTACCTCTGATATACCACTTGCAGCAGAAGTCATCGAAAAAGGCGCACATGTAATCACCTCTCGTGGCGAAAAATATACATTAAGTAATATTCGTCAACGTCTTAATATGAGGGACTTTATGGATACGATGCGAGCAAGTGGTGAAATGACTGGTGGCCCAGCGGCTTTAGGAGCAAAAGATAAACAGGCGTTTGGTAATGCTCTTGACCAATACCTTGCTAAGTATGCGAATAAATCATAACTCTCATTAATATCGAACCCTAGGAATCATTTGTGCAAAAAATTGCTGTGTTTGTTGATGTTCAAAATATCTATTACACCACTCGCCAAACTTATGGTCGCCAGTTTAATTACCGAAAACTCTGGCAACATTTATTATTACAGGGCGACGTAGTAACAGCGTATGCTTATGCCATAGATAAAGGTGATGATCAGCAACGTAAATTCCAAGATGCACTCAAACATATCGGTTTTGACGTGAAGCTTAAACCATTTATCCAACGCAGTGATGGTTCGGCGAAAGGTGACTGGGATGTAGGGATCACAATCGATGTACTACAAGTCGCAGAATCGGTCGATACTGTTGTCCTGCTCTCTGGAGATGGTGACTTTTCTATCCTGCTTGATACGATAAAAACCCGTCATCAAGTGAGAACTGAAGTTTATGGTGTGCCCGCCTTAACCGCGAATGCTTTAATCAATAGCGCAACCGTATTCAATCCTATTTATGAAGATTTTTTATTGTAACATCGGGGGAAATTTTCGAACATCTATTTAATTACTCACAATGAGTACCATTGTGTTATTTACATTTTTTCGACATGTTTAGTGCTAGATTTTATATTTGTAAACTTATTGGCGTGCATTAAACATGAATACCAAATACATTAAATTTGCTTTTGTCGGAGGTATTGGCTTTATAATAGATTTAAGCACAATGCTATTATTATCTTCTCTAATACCTTTGTTCATTGCTCGGTTAGTTGCTTTTTTCTGTGCCGTGAATAGCAATTGGTTATTAAACCGAAGCTTTACCTTTAAAACACAACAATTAGACAATGACACAGGATTGGCTCAGGAATGGAGTAAATTTATTTGCTCGTCTTGCTTTGGCGCAATCCCCAACCTGCTTTGTTACTGGATTCTAGTGACAGGTCTTTCACTATCAGGGAGTGCAGCAATCATAGCGATCATTCCCGGTATTTTATTTGGTATGCTGATTAACTTTATTCTCGCTGATCGTTGGGTATTTAAAAAATAATCAGCCGAGCTAGGAAAGGTGAAGAATAGCGATACAACCACCAGCATCATTATTTTTCAACTCAAATGTCCAATTATATTTACGACAGATATCTCGGGTAATTAACAAACCTAGCCCATGACCATCATCGTTACGCTGCTTCTTGTAAAGACCAACGCCAGTATCAGTCACAGAGATAGTATGGCTATCAACAACAACATTGACCTCACCAGCGTCCGTACAGGTAAAAGCATTCTTTAACAAATTACCAAGCAATAGTTTTAACGCGACCTCAGGAATAATAACCATTGGCGCTTGCCTTACCTCAATATGAACGACAACGGATTTGGTGTTTAATAATGCACTGTGTGCATCGACAATAACGCTTATTTCTTCTTTAGTCAGCTGTCGTTTGGATAAGGCTAAATCTTTCTCTGATTTAGTTAGTGATAATAGTGCATCAATAAAATCGTTCATCTCGTTAGCTGCACTTTGTAAACGCACTTGCTGTTTTTTAATGAATTCAGGTTCATTACTGTAGCTCAATAAATTAGTCGCGCCTTGCATCACCATCAATGGTGTCCGTAATTCGTGACTTGCCATACGGTTGAAAGCACGTTCTCGCTCAATCAACGCATTTTTTTGTTGTTGATTCTGATTGTAACTATCCACTAATTGCAGTAGTTCCTTCGTTGCAAGTCCTGACGGCAGTTCAATATCACTTGTATCGTCAGGTGAGCGATTGGCAATCTGCTTAGCGAATACAGATATCGGTGCAGTTAGCCTTTCTGATATTCGCATCACAACGAACAATGCCACCAGCAACAAAAATAACGAAATTAAAGACTGCCATGATTGCGTCCACATAATTTCCTCTTCACCAAGTTCAAAAGCAGGGTCTGTATGAACAACATAAATAAATTTATCCTTCTTTTCTGACACGGCCAATTTCATCAAAAAGAACTCGGTACCTATAGCATTACTCTTTTGGATTTCCACTGCTTCATCGATAGGTAGAAAAATATTTTCATCTACCAATTCAGGTAAGGTGACTCGCTCCACATAACCCGTTGTAAATTCGTCAATTTTGAACGAGCTAGTATGATTACTTAAATTAGATTTTTCAACAATGGACTCTTTCTGTAATAACAGCCTATTTTGAATACTCAATTTTTCGATACTTTCAAGCGTGGAGTCAAGCACTGTGGCGTGGATCATGATGATCGCAAAAGCAACGATAGAAAAATAAATAAATGTAAGTTGTTTCGCAGACCTAACTTTTGCCATTATTATTACCTTATTGGAACAAACCCTTGTCTTTTTGACCTAATTATTATCTTGTTGTTCAAGCGATTTAACTAGATACTAACTGATAGCCGATTTTGGATAAGGTTTTAATGTAATGCTGTTGAAAAGGTTTATCAACCTGGTTACGTAGCTGATAGATATGACTACGCAGAATATCCCCTTCAGGTTCGTCTTGCCCCCAAATCGCGTTAATTATCTCACTTTTAGTAACAATTTCAGGTGTACGCATCATCAATAATTTTAAAATCGTAAATAGGGTCGGATTAAGTTCGAAATTACAGCCATTACGTGTGGCAACATGGGTCTTTAGGTCCAGAGACAATTCATGAAAGGTTAATGTTTTGGCTATATTTTGGCCACTGCGACGGCGATGTAACGCTTGAATTCGCGCAGCTAAAATATCAAGGTCAAATGGTTTAATAAGATAATCATCCGCACCACAATCAAAACCAGCTAACGTATCCTCTCGAGTATCGCGGGCAGTTAACATCAGAATTGGTGTATCATTCCCCTGCTCTCGCAATTTTTGACAAACAGTTAAACCATCCATACGTGGCATCTGTATATCTAAAATAATTAAATCATAATAGTTATTACTAGCGAGCTCATAACCATGCACACCATCTTGCGCATAATCCAAGGTGTAGCCTTTAATTTCAAAAAAATCAAAAATAATGCCGGCGATATCTTGATGATCTTCTACTAATAATATTTTCATAGTCACTCAATCTAATAAAATAAATACGGGACTATTATGACAAAGACGATGTCGAATTAATGTAAAAAATACCGAAAATGTAAAAAACATGTCGAAAACATTTATTCGACATCCACCTAGTTAGCATTCCAATATTGTTAATCCGTTTGGGAATGCTATATGCAAGCCAGTATCACATCTATTACAGAGCATAGAGATGGGCCTAAAGTTACCTTACCACCATTATTGTCAATTGTGGTTCCGTTTTTTAATGAAGATGAAGTGCTAACATCTTGCCATCAGCGTGTTGTTGCTGTACTCGATTCTATCGGACAACCTTGCGAGATTATTTATATCGATGATGGTAGCCGGGATGACTCATGGGATCAGGTCATTAATTTTACAGCCAATAATCATGTAATACGGTGTATTAAACTCAGTCGTAACTTTGGTAAAGAAGCCGCGATGACCGCGGGTATGGTTAATGCGGCAGGCCTCGCGATCATTCTATTGGATGCCGATTTGCAAGATCCACCCGAACTCATTCCTCAAATGGTCGTCGAATGGGAACGTGGTTATGATGTCGTTAATATGCAACGTAAAGAACGCCACGGTGAAAATTGGCTAAAACGTACAACGGCCTCTCTTTTTTATAAACTCATTAACCGTCTGGCTGATATTGAAATACCCCGTAATGTGGGTGATTTTAGACTATTAGACCGTAAAGTGGTCGATGTCATTAATAACTTACCAGAACGTAATCGTTTCATGAAAGGGCTGCTATCTTGGCCTGGTTTCAATACCTGTACATTACAATTCGACCGTGATGCGCGCCAAGCAGGTATCACTAAGTGGAATTACACGAAACTTATTCACCTCGCCTTTGAAGGTATTACCTCTTTTAGTATTAAGCCATTACGTATCGCTACAGCGGCAGGCGTCGTCACATCGTTCATTTCGATATTAATGGCGATTGTACTCGTCAGTAAAACCCTATTTTGGGGTGACCCAGTAGCGGGTTACCCTTCCCTCATGACAGTCGTCTTATTACTTGGCGGCATACAACTATTATCGATTGGTTTGATGGGTGAGTATGTCGGCCGTTTATTTATTGAATCGAAACAAAGACCTAACTTTATTGTCATGGATGAAAAAACCACCGTATCAAGTATAGTCTTTAACGTAAATCAGCAGACAAGTACGAATCAAACACACAACACCAATTACAAACAAGGCTAGTCGACATGTCTAACGCACTGAAGCAATTATCTTTGACCAAAATAGCAATCACACTGGTTATCACCGCGATAGTAATCAGATTATTTACCCTAGGCTTCTTTCCTCTCATGGACACAACAGAAGCTCGTTACGGTGAAATGGCTAGGATCATGGCAGAAACAGGCAATTGGGTCACACCGATGTTCGATTACGATGTACCATTCTGGGGTAAGCCCCCCCTATTCACCTGGATGAGCGCGAGCGGCATTAAGCTATTTGGTTTAAATGAGTTTGCCGTTAGATTGCCACACTTACTCGCTGGTGGCTTAGTGCTATTCATCGTCGGTCTGCTTGCTTATAGTATTACCCCATCGCGTAGCACTGCAGCGCGTAAACAAGAAGCATGGTTAGCAGCAGGTATCCTTGCAACTACAACGACGTTTATCGTGGTGACAGGCGCAGTCATGACTGACACAGCTCTGACTTTAGGCATTACGTTAAGCATGGCTGCATTTTGGCTTAACTATAAAAACAAATCGGCGTTATGGGGTCACCTGTTTTTTATTGGCCTAACCGTCGGCATGTTAGCGAAGGGTCCACTAGCATTAGTCTTAATTGGCGTAAGTTTGTTCATCTGGGCATTATTTAACAAAACTTGGGCGGGTATGTTCCGTCGCTTACCGTGGAAAACAGGTATTCCACTTTTCCTTGTGACAAGTTTACCTTGGTACATGATTGCAGAGTATTCATCTCCGGGTTTCCTTAATTATTTCATTGTTGGCGAGCATGTTAAACGCTTCTTAGTAAGTGGATGGCAAGGTGATTTATATGGAACGGCACATAAGGAAATAAAAGGCACAATTTGGATATTCGCTATTGTATCTGCACTACCTTGGACGCCAATTTTTATTTATCAATGGATTAAAAGCTTACGAATAACCAAAAGAACTGAAACTGAAACCCAAGCAAAACAAGATGATGATACCACTGAACTTAGTTATACCAGTTTCTTATGGGCATGGTTGTTAGCACCCCTACTCTTATTTACATTCAGCGGCAACATTCTGTCTAGCTATGTGATGCCTTGCTTACCCGCATTTGCATTATTGATGGTGACATATCAACGTAATAACCCCTTATCAAGCAAAGTATATAAGACAGGCTTTATAACCCCCATATTAATCTTGCTTGTCGCTATTTTATTACGTACAGAAGTAACTGGTAAGCAATCAGAAAAAGGGTTGATGCAAACGTGGTCAGAGCAAGCACAAAATAATGAGTTGATTTATATTGATAAACGCCCATTTTCTGCACAGTTTTATTCGCGTGGTGTCGCGATTGAACGTAAGGAAAAGCTAGAAGTCGCAGTACAAGACATAACAAAAGACACTTATTTTGTCATCCTAAAATCAACTGAGTCAGAATTATTTATAACCAGCTTACCTCAATGCAAGATTATCAAGGAAGCAAAAAAACGTATGCTGGTGTTTTGTAGCACAACCTAATAATCATAACTACGCTGTAGTAAAAAACACCGTATAACGCAGTCGTAAAAAGCAAGTTAGGTTTATAGCCTAACTTGCTTTTTGTTAAGCCCGACATAAAACAATATTATAAAAAAAGGCCAAAATGACCTACACTGAAAGTAGCATAACTAACTGAGTAACAAGCATGCATATATTGATAACGGGTGGCACCGGCTTTATTGG
>Ga0209396_1002338_pt1 | contig 20049 bp, 15 predicted proteins | sample GOMGulsemesocosm_6_FD_184638 | JGI IMG/M metagenome (GOLD analysis project Ga0209396, IMG submission 184638) | Methane-oxidizing microbial communities from mesocosms in the Gulf of Mexico - GOM8C Gulf of Mexico (SPAdes) (version 2) | ecosystem: Environmental > Aquatic > Marine > Cold seeps...
CTTCGCTTTGAGAGAACTTACTTAAAATAAAGCCATTAAACTCATCAAATACACCTTCAGGTTTAAAGTATTTATTAAAGAGTTTAAAACTTACATTGCTTTGGCTGTTTAAGTTAAATGGAAATTTATTAGCAAACTGTAAGCTAAATGGATTGCTTATTTGTTTTTGCCAAATCTTATTAACGTGTCCCGCAACGGATGTATTCACTTCTTGATTAATGGTATTGATAATTCCTGAGATATGTAAATCAATTTTAGGGATAGACAATTGCATTTGTGCAAGTTGATATAAACTTTGGTCTTTTTTATTTGAGGTGAGTTGTTCAAACAAATAAGCGCCAATATCTTTATTATCTTGAATATCTTTATACCAGCTAGCAACCTGTGTGATGTTATCGTGTAAATGAACTAACTCACTTAGACCTTTATCATCTTTTTTTACAAACCTATGGTATACCGAAAATTCAGTTCTAATATTATTTGCCATAACTATTTGATCATTAGAAGCAGTTAATACTTCTTTAGCTGCTTTTTCTTCTTTTCCAGCAGCGAGTTTGTCTACTTTCTTAGTAAAAACTTGAGGAGCAGTATAATAACTTAAGGCTTCATATAAGCGATTTTGTGGCGCATTGGTTTTAGAAGACATTAAAGATAACGCATGAACTAAATTTTTATTATTGATAGGTTTAAGCTTAATCCCCTCAATGAAATCTACCCAATATTGGACATATTCTCTTTGATAATATCTTTGCAGGCTTTTAGCTATATTATCAATTTCAAAATCGTTTAAAGAATGACCTAATAATGATTTGTTATTAGCTATCATACTTTTCATTAAGTCAGAGTTAGCAGTTAAATTCATACCGGCAAAGCCTTGAGGAGTGAAAATTACAGGCACAAATTGGTTTTGGGAATCATTATTAAATTGATATAAGCTGGAGAAGTTATTGCCTAACTCACTGCTGATATCGACTATTGATGAAAACTCAGGTAGATCATTGATATATTCAAACAATACTTTTGTTGTGTTTATTTTATTAATACTGGCTTTAGATTGGGTGATTAAAGCCTGATTTAAGTAAACTTTAGGTACACCTAATTCATGTAAATCGTCCATTAAAACAATTAAGTTTTTTAATGTACTTTCTTCAGAGTGACCCTCTTTAATAAATGATTGTTTGTAGTAAGTTTTTAAATGATCCCATGATTTTTTATCATGAAGCTGTAATTCTTCATTTAAGTTTAATAGTTTTGCAGTTTGAAGACTGTCACCTAGCGTCTCGTAAACGAATAACTCATCTTCTAAGTAGTGAACTAAAGATGGTAATAAAACGTCTTTAAGCTCATTGTGGTAAGCCTGCTTTACTGATTGCGATAACTGTGGATTTGGGATCAGATCTGAAATATAAAACGGTGTCGGTTTATTATATTCAAGGTAAATATTACGTAACATTTGTAAGTTATTTACATTTATTGCGAGTTCTTCAATATCGTAAGGCGACTTTCTAACAACATTTTTATACCGTTTAAGCTGCTGCAATGTCTTTGAATTTAAAGGCTGATAATAATCAAAATTGACTTTTAAAAGCGTTATGGCTGATATTACAATCGTTAAAATGGCTAGGCTGTAGCTGACTTGAAAACTCCAAAAAAGTCGTTTACTGTTAATGTTAATACTTGCTAATCCGGCTTCTGGGCGAATCAACTTATCAAATAAGTGATTAATGAAAATACTGTGAGGTAATTTCACATTATCACTGTGCAGCATTTCGTTAAAACCTAACTGATAGGCAACTTGTTTTGTTAAAGGGTCGGTAGCATTTGATACTTGTTGTGTATTGGTAAAAAAGAAACCTCTAAATTCATAATTTTTGTTATTACTTTTTGCAGTAAATAATTGCTCTAAAAAGTAACCAATATCAGGTTGAATTTGCTTTAACTGAACGGGTGCGGCTACAACAGATCGCCTAAACTGTTCGCTTAGTTGACTGTCTAATGCTGCTAAAACGGTTTGTCCCATTCGGTTACAAATATTGTCGTAGGCCTTTTCAAACCAACCAAGAGAAAACTTGCCTAAATTGGCATTTTTTACATTTAATGCGCCAAAATTACCATTTAATTGTTCTTCATCTAGCGATGCAAAAAATTGACAAAAATCAGATAAACCAGCCATTTGATTAAATAGCACATAAATCGGCAGTTTCTGACCACATAAACTTTGCGTTTCATCAATAACTAATCGTAAATCACTGGTGATTTGCTGCGCATTATTTTTATTATTACTGATTAAATTGTCTACTGATTGGCTTATCATTATGCCATTTAAGCTTTGACGAGATCTAAATCTTTTTACTTGTTTTATAAGTAGTTTTAGACAATTAAGTGAACGCCTGTCTTGATCTGAGATCTCAACAGTTAATACAACAGCATCATTTTTAAGCCAGATTTTAACGGGTAATTGTTCGCTAACTGCTGTGTTTGTATTATTTCTAAAGCCCATTTGTGTTAAAACAGCATCATCGCTTTTCAGATCATTAGTGATAAATAAATACCAAGGTAAGCGGTATTTTCTTTTGAGCATGCCTCTGTCTTTAAGACCAGTCATAAAGAGTGAGAACATGGTTTTAACGAGTTTTCCATCTTGCTTTTCCTGGTTTTTTTGTAGCTTGATGGTGTCGTTATCACGGTTTAAAAACCATAAAGTACACCCTGTCGTTAAAATTAAAATAGCTGCAGAGGCAAATATCCAACCAAGGTTAGGTACAAGCCACCATGCCATAGAAAACCCTGCGAATAAAGAAAGTAAAATACCACCAATAAGGTGTTTTTTTGTAAGCGTAAAAGTCATCATTTTTGGTTACCATTATCTTCAATCTCAACTCTGACTGCAGATATTTGGTAATTTTCCTTAAAGTAATTTTGCTGCACTTTTGCCTGTTTTATTGTTTTTGCTGTGCTATAAACAATGAAATATGGACCAATAGGCATGATGGAAAGTATATAAGTGCTGTTCGCTAATTTATTGAAATATTTGTTTGCATTTGCTTGCGATGAGAAAGAGGCTAGTTGCACTCTATAATTATCAGTCTGATTTTGTTTTATCTCTGTTAAATCAAGATCGTTATGTATGTGCCCTGATTGAGTATTTGAAGTTGCTACTGATACAGGATGAGTTTGCGTTAAATTTTTAACTGCATGTATATCTTCATCGGTACTAATGTAGATAATATCTTTAGTTTGCGTATTTAAAATATAATTTGCAGTGACTTTTTGTAATTCAGTAAACTCTTTTGAGCGCAGCTCATAGGTTTCTTTAAACCAATAATCAAAAAAGGCAAACACTAAAGTTAAGGTTAATAATATGACGACAGTAAATGAAAAATATCGCGCACCATTTTTTAAAAATAGTGACTTAGTAATAGGTGCTTCTTTTATTAATATGCCAGTAGTTTTATCTGAATTATCAATAGATTGATGGATTTGTTTTGTAATAACACCTAATTGCTCTGATTGCCTTGAGCGATATCTCCCTTTAAAGCCCATTTGTAAAAATACATAACTAAGCTCAAGGATATCTTGCATTTTTGCAGATTGTTTCAGCGCCTTATCTGTAATGGTGAAAAATAAGTCGCCACCATTTTTTAAGCCAAAAAGCTCGCTCAGTAATGTATTGTTTTCCCAACCAGCATCATCACCCCAAGCGCCGTGAATGATGAACTCATCTAATACAATACAATGTAAACAACACAGTTTATCTATTACTGCTGACGGATAATCTAGATTTTTTCCTTGCTCACTTAAATCAACAATGTGTTGTTTTAATAGGTTTTTAAATAACTCTAAATTCTCAGGCCTAGGTAAGCGAGATAAAGTCAAAATGATAGATAAAAGCGGCACACTTAAGTTATAAAGTGCATTATCATTGTAGCTAAACAATAACTGCTCTTTTTGCACTTTATCGCTAAAATCTATCGGTATTGTTGGGCTATTTATATCAGGCATATATCTCTACTTTACCCTAATGACAATGCAAATAAGGTTACTTTTAAATCTGGTATGCGATTATCAACATGCATATTCAGAGTTTCTCCTTTTTTGAGCATATCTTGCCATAAATTATTTTGGGTATTAACTTCAAAATAACTTGCTGTTGACTTAGGTTTCAACTCATTTGGCGCAACCATTAAATGCATAAGCTCAATACCTGACATCGCATTTCGAACTAACTCAACAATATTGCTATTGCCGGCTAAAGTAGCTGCTTGTGGTATGTTCTGGGCAATTTCATCATTAGATAGAGATGATTCAATGCTCATAACAAAACGACGTTTACTCATGTTATCTGGATCATTGATTATGGTGCGCAGTAAACGACGCTTTTCAAATAACTGATCATCCCATTTAAATTCAATAACTGAATCTTGTAGTACCATGCTTAGCTGACTGCGTAATTTCATAAATATCGGGCTAAATACGCTATATAAATCGTCATAATTAAGTTTTGGGAATGCGTGTGGTAGTTCAGGAGTTAACCCTGACAATTCAGCTGATAAAGTGGTGAGGTCGCGATAAACCTGATGTGTTGTATATTGCATGTCTTGTTCAACCCAATCGCTCCATGGTAACCATCTATTTAAGGTTTGTAGCCATAAAAAGTCTTTATATAGCGTTTGGTCGCTTTTACTTTCTTGACCTACAGCAATGCGTTTATGAACTTCTTTTGCTCTGATCTGCAATAGGCTTTGTAGCATTTTAACTTTATCAAACAAATAAATAGATGCTTGAAAATGAATACACGCAGGAATAAAGCTGCTATCAAATATAACTTCACCTGTTTCTCGCGTTTCTAATATTCTGGCGATAGGAAACGATACATATCCCGCCATGTCAGTTTTACCAATAGACAAACATACATTATCTTTGGCAACTTCTAATTCAACTGAATCACTTTGTGCTGAGGTGTTGTTATAACTTGTTATTGTTTGACATAAATATCGCGTTGCTTCAGTGCTCATTTCACCATAAGCAGGAGCACCTTTTAGTGCTAATGGAATAGATATATACACCGTCTTTTTTACCGCATCTTCAGGGACATCAATTACAATTTCTTCATCAAGTAAAAAGTAATGACCATCAGGAAATAAGCCATTACAAAATGTAACTGCTATTTTTCCTATTTTAAGTAAATCCGTATTGACAGTAATATCACTTAAACCATAGTGACCAGAATAACCCGCCGTGCCTGCATAATTTTGCATGTAGGATTTAAAATGCAACGCTTGCTGCTGAAAGTGTTGTGGAGAGATAAAACTCCCTTCTTTCCATACAACTTGTTTAACTAGATCCAAGTTAAATCTCCTAAATTTGTTACCACGACCAAAAGCTTTCTTGTGGAATTGATTGCATATTTACGGTTAATGAATCGATTGAGATAGTGATGTTTTTTACATCATCTAAATTGGATACATCCAACCAAGCTCTGGTTTTTGCTTGTGAATAATTCGAAAACTGTACAAAAACAGCCAAATATTTGGTACCAGAAAGTAGCTCTATATTTAAATTTCTTTTCTCTTTAGGTACTAAGCTTGTAAGTGTTTTCTTTTTTATTAAGCTATCAGCTAATATTTTTGTATCTTGTTGGTATAAATCGAGTACTTGTGCAGACTTAAATGTATCTATTGAATTTAATTGATACAATTTTATTACTACTGGGTTTGCAACACTCAATTTTGAGGGGTTTGCATTCTCACCTGCACTTAATATGGTTGATATGAAAATAGGTTCCGGTTCATCTGAACCAGAAAAAACACTACAACCACTTATAATTAATATACTGCAACAGAATACAGTGGTAAAAAAGGTTTTAATCATATCAATCTTTGCTCTGCATATTTTCAAGTAATAGCGCCTTAAAAAGTCGATGGTATTCACCCTTATCTAATCGTCTACTAAATGATTTTCGATATAATCGCCAATATTGCTTTTCTTTAGAAGCAAAGAGGGGGGTGCCAAAATCACTATAAACATCTTCAAGATGCGCTGGTGAAAACTCCTCGATAAAAGTAGTTAAAGTTTTATCTAAAGCCTTAAATAACTTTGATTGTTGTTCACTGGCGCTGACTATTTGAGTATCCAAAAGGCGTACTAAATGGTCTATTTGATTATTGTTTACAGCACTATTTACTGAATTATTAGTTACAGTATTACTGTGTTCTTCATTTACATTTTTCTTTTGAATACTTTGGTTCTCAAAAATGACATTATCGTCTTCTTCAAACTCTGGCGTTATTTTTGTAAATTGGCTCGGTTCTTCTTCACTACTTACTTTTGCAACTGAAGGTATTTCAGATTCAGATTTTAAGCTGATCTCTTCATCTTTAAATGGGTCTTCATCAAAAGGGTCATCAATAAAAACGCCGTTATTCATAAAATGAGGTTGCTGATCTTGTTCTTGGCTCATTTGTTCTCCTCGATTAATATGACGCTCATTGGTTTTCATTTTTATATTTTCATCAAAGTCATCATTATTTAACTCTTCTAATGAAAAATAAACATCTTTAATCTTAGTATTTATACTTATATCACTATCTTCTTCAGCTTCAATGCTTTTAACTAGGCTTACTAACATAGTGTAATCAGCAACTTCTATCATAGAACCATCTTCGATAGGGAAAAGCCTACCGGGCACAAGAGACGACCCGTTTATTGTAATTTTGTGACCATTTAAGGCTTCAACCATCATATTGCTTTTATCTGCAATAAAGCGACCATGTGTTGCTGCTACTTGACCGCTTCTATCTGGTAACTCAATAATACAGTCAAATGAAGAGCCAAAGGTACCGCCCTGTTTTGGTAAAGAAAACACTCGGTTTGTTACATGTTCATTTTGTGGTATTTCTGTTAATTGTATCGTTATTGCCATGTTGTATTATCAATATTACCTTATTTCGAACAATCTGAAATTGACTGATTAAATTCATTTAAAAAATCTGGATATTTACTTACGAAGTCTTTATTGAAATAAACACCTAAAGGTTTAGTGGCCACTTCTTTACTCTTAAATCCACTTGCTAACATGCCTTTCTTTTTGAGCTCAACTTGCATCGCTAGCTCATCAACTAATACGGCATCAACTTCGTTATGCATTAACATGTCTAATAGTGTTTTTACATTTCTAGGCTTTTTTACAACCTCATATTCAGAGTTATGTAAATGGAACCATTTGTTTGTGCCAAATTTGGCACTAACTTTCCATTGTTTTTTATTACTTTCATTCAAAGTGGTATCGGATAACGAATTGGAAAAATACCAATACCAATGATGGTTAATGAGTGGTTTTGAGAAAACAGCATATTTATCTCTTAAAGGCGTTTGTTCCGCAACAAAAAAACCGTGTTGTTCATTATTTTGCACTTTAAGTTGCGCGTTTTCCCAACTCGTCATTGTTAACTGGTAGGGTTGTTCTAGTTGTCTCAATACACATTTAACCCGTGTAACAGCAAGGCCTGCGATGGTATCAGATGAATAGGTCTGATATGGCGGCCATTCCTGAGTGGTTAATAATAATCTTTTTGGGCCTAAACTTGCCATAGACAGGTTAGATACCAATACTAAAATTAACACCATAAATTTAATGATATATTGAGACACAACTACTCCTAAGACTCAATGATGACTTCAAAGTCATCTTTATCTGAACATTTCACGGTTACTTTATTAATCTCTTTTCCTTCACTTAATAAAGTAATACATTGCTCTGCTAGTCTTGGCATCAGTGAACGATTGATTATCTGTTCTATGCCACGTGCACCCGTTGTTGGATCAGTATTTTTATTTACCACATATTGCACAAAGCTATCATCATAATTGAAGCTTGCTTTATATTGCTCAACCAATTTTTTGCGAATACGGTTAAGCGCAATATCACAAATTTTACCAAGTTCTTCATCATTTAATGGATAATAAGGAACAACTGTGGCACGACCTAAAAATGCCGGTTTAAAATACTGTTGCAGTGCCGGGCGTATTTCTTCAACAAGCTCTTCATTTGGTAAACGCTCTTCATTTGCGTCACACACATCACAGATAGCTTGATCGGCTGCATTAGAAGTCATAATGATAATCGTATTTCGAAAATCAATATTACGTCCTTCGCTGTCAGAAATAGAGCCTTTATCAAATATTTGATAAAACAAGTCATGAACACCGGGATGTGCTTTTTCCATCTCATCTAATAAAATCACTGAATATGGGTTACGACGTACGGCTTCAGTTAAAACACCGCCTTTACCAAAACCGACATAACCTGCTGGCGCACCTAATAACATTGAAATTTTATGCTCTTCTTTAAATTCGGTCATATTGATAACAGTCATATCATTACTGCCACCATACAATAAATCCGTTAAAGCAACTGCGGTTTCAGTTTTACCAACACCACTTGGACCACACATTAAAAATACACCAATAGGCTTTCTGCTATCAGTTAATCCGGCACGAGATATACGAATACTTTTTGCTAATTCGCTGATTGCAGTGCTTTGGCCAATGACACGCTTATGCAGATTTTTTTCGATTGATAATAGTTTTGCTACTTCATCACTAAGCATATTGCCAATTGGAATACCTGTCCACGATGCAATCACTTGAGCGATAGTAATATCATCAACCATTGCATTTACTAATGGCTCACCTGCTTGTAAGGCTTCAAGCTCTGCAAGTTTACTATTAAGTGCTTTATGACTTTGTGTATCTGATATGTCATTTGCTAAGTTATCAGTCACTGTTGATTGCAACTCAATGACGCTTTGAACAAGTGTTAATTCAGTTTGCCAGCGGGTATTTAATTCAGTTAGTTGAGACTCCGTATCTGCAATTTTTTGCTCTAACTCTGCTAATTCAAAAGAGACATTATCAAATATTGAAGACTCTCTTTGCATCACTTCGAGTTCATTTTGAGAATATAATAAAGTTTGCTCTAAGCTTTCGATAGATTCAGGTTTTGCGCCTTGGGTTAATGCGATACGTGCACAGCTTGTATCTAATAAACTAATGGCTTTATCAGGTAACATGCGAGCAGGTAAGTATCTGATAGATAAATTGACTGCAGCTTCTACCGCTGATTCACGAATATATACTTTGTGGTGCTTTTGCAAAGATTCAGCTACGCCTCGGAGCATTTGCAATGCATCCGTGGCATTTGGCTCTTCAATTTTTACAACTTGAAAACGACGGGTTAAAGCGGGATCTTTTTCAAAATACTTTTTATACTCATCCCAAGTTGTTGCTGCTAATGTTCTAAACTCGCCTCTTGCTAGGGCGGGTTTTAATAAATTAGCGGCATCATTTTGTCCTTCGGCACCACCTGCTCCAATTAAAGTATGGGCTTCATCTATAAATACGACGATTGGTTTTTCAGATGTTTTAACTTCATTGATCACATCTTTTAGTCTGTTTTCAAATTCACCTTTTACACTTGCACCAGCTTGAAGTAGACCTAAATCTAAACTATGAATTTCAACATCTTTTATTGCACCAGGCACTTCACCTTGCGCTATTTTTATTGCTAAACCCTCTACAACTGCGGTTTTACCAACACCTGGTTCACCCACAAAAATTGGATTGTTTTGTCTTTTTCGGCACAAAATATCAATTGCTGTTCTTACTTCTTGATTTCGACCTAGCACATTATCTAACTGGCCGTCTCTGGCTGCTTGCGTTAAGTTAGTTGTATATTTCTCTAATGCATCACCAGAGCTCACTCCTGCAGTACTTGCCCCAGTAGATTTAGTGCCAACATGAGTCACTTTTAATTTTGAAATTTGATTGCGTAGTGCTGATTCAGAAAAGTTTTCAAAACACTTTAACGATAGGGCTTTAGTACCTAGGTCACCCACTTGCTGAGTCGCTAATATGATGTGCAATGTGGTTAATTGACTATGAGAAAAATCGACAGTGGCACATAACCAAGCTGATTTAATAAGCTCAGTTAAATTACCACTTAAACTAGGTTGGCCTTCAAAGCCTTTGCTTAATTTTGTTAGTTTATTCGAAAGCTCGTTAATTACTTTTTCAGGTTCAATCTTTTGAGTTGTAAAAAACTGACTAACTTCAGGATCGGGTTTATAGATCAGCTGCATTAACCAATGTTCAAGCTCTATCGCTGGACAATGGCTATTCATAGCATCACCTGCAGCTAATTCCAAAGCGCGTTTCGCTGTTGGGTCTAGTTTCGCAATTAAATTCGGTAAATTTACTTGTGGCATAGTATCAATCCTTTACTAAGTGGATCAGGTAAACTACAGGTTTATCCTGTTGTGTGCTTTTTATATGAAAACCTCGGCCTAAACAAAGCGTTTCATTTTGTTTTGCCGATAGCTTAGTTCTCTCAAACCATATATCGGGTGCTTTTAAAAAAATTCCAATTTCAGTTTTATCTCGTAAATAATAACGCGTCATATCTGCGAGTTCTTTATACCAAGTTTTATCACTTGTTAGTTTTATGAGTTCTTCTTGATCTTTAGCTTCTACTGTAATGTTAATTTTTTGTTTCGACAACCAACATCTTTGACCTAATAAGAAACCTTGCCCTAATTGGTTGTTTTGACCGCAGATAGATTCATTGTCAGCGTTTCTTATTGGGCCCAATCGGGTCAAACTTTCTTGGGTAAGTTGATGCTTGCTTAAATAAGTACAATAAGTTGTTACTTTAACAGAAAAATAATCAGAGAGAATTTGCTGTAAATTTTTTTGTGAACGGTTTGGTAGACCTAACATTAAGCTATAGCCTAGCCAATTTTTTGTTTTTGGGCTATCGGGCAGTCCCGTGAGTTGCGCTATGCAATTAGTCAGTTGAGATACTGAACTATGCGATTGCCTATCACTTTTAAAGTAGCGATCAACTTCATCGGTGAGTAATAAGTGTGTTTTCTCTTGTGTTCGTGCAAATAATTTAAAATATCTATCATTAAAAATATTTAAAAAATCAAATAGAGCATAATCTTCACCATGAAAAGCTTGTAGTAGCTCTTCATAAATATATACCGGAACAACAGTATAACCAGAGGTTAGAGATGTTTTACTACTTGAAATAATTGCTTTTTTACCAATAAATTTAAACTCACTGATTTCTGAGTTCAAATTATCAGGCATAGGATCGGCTTCGATAACTAATTCAAATGGATTTGGAGATTGTGCAAGGTGGCGATTAATAATTCGGATCAGTTGCACTAATTCGAATTTATCTGGCTGCGCCTGAGCTTGCTGAATTAAAGACATTGCTGTGCACCATGGACTTTATCAAAACTGATATATTCTTTACCTTTATCGGTCGATAGCGTCACTTCTAATTGCACAAAGCGATCAAAACTACAAAATCCTGCAAAAAATTCATTTAGTAAATGGATAAATAGCCAAATATTCATGGAGTTCTTTTTATCAAATACCGATATCTCAATTGAAATTAAAGTGCCAGAAGTGAAAATATTCACGCCATCAATATACATACGTGCAACTTTTTGTTGGTAATTCACTTTTTGTATTGCAGATGTTAAAACTTGCTGCCCAGATGAACGGCTAAAGACAGATAATAAATTACGTAACTTCTCCGTTGGTTCATCTACATTAGTGAGAGCACTAAAATTTGTACTTAATAGTTCAATCAACTTCCAATGTAGTTGCTGTGATTCATTAGGATAATAAGGCACTGTGGGCACATTATGGGTGATTAACTCGCCTGGTAATTCAATTGCGCCAGAAAACTTTAAAGTACTGCCTGTATTGATAGTACATGGAGTGCGTCCATTGCAGCATATCAATTGAGTTGTTAGTAAGTGATCTTTCGCATTAATAACTTCATGTTTTGAATTGGGATCAAAACTGACTGATAAGTGATGCTGAAATTTTTTATCTCGATTAATATGGGTTTCACTAAACCATAATAAACCATTGTTTTTATCGAAATAACGTTTTGCAAATAAAGGCTGTAATAGGTATTCACCATCAGGCTTTACTTCTTTGACACTCTGGACACTAATTATTTCTATTTCAGAGGTTTGATTTGAGGCATCAGCATTGAGTGGTACCGATAATTGTTGGTGATTATAATAAATCGGTTCTGCACGGTTAGTGAATTGATTTATCACCAGCGCGGTATTTAGCTGAAATACACTGGAATCAAATAAACCTATAAATTCAGAAGGAATATCTTTAACAAAAAAGCTAATTATAAGCTTGTTTGTACTGAGCTTACTTATTGCTTTTTGTAGGCCCTCTAGTTGAAAGTATTTTCTCTTTTCGGAGTAATTAAAATACTCTAACATCATTTGATACGCCGAAAATTGACTGCCTTTTTTATCTAGAACATTAAAATTACTTTCAATACACCTAGGTTTAAACTGGCTTCTATCTAATATGCTTAGGTTTTCAAATTTTTCATCAGATAAAGTAATAAATTCTAATTGCGATAATAATAAAGCAATTAATCCTGCAGATCCTTGGCCAAAACCGTGTAAATATAAACCTAATACATCAGGTATACTTTGTGAAATAAAAGCATCAGAATCGTTGGTATTGATATGCAATTGAATAACAGAATTAGCATCATGTTTAATGGGTAAATCAAAGGGAAAGGGTGCATATCTTGCTGAAACTGTGTTTAAGGTGACTGGAGAAAAAGTACTATCATTACAAAATTTAAATTGGCAAAGTTGATTTGATTCATTTTTTGTTTTTAATGCTTCGCCTCTGACTATTTTTATTTCTTCAACGAAGGTTTCAGTATCTGGCTTGAGCTTGACACTCATAACAGATGGTAAAAGCTGATTAAAAGAAGGATACAATACCGAGCATAAAGCATTAGAGACATGCGGTAATTGTTGGTCTAACTTCATTTCGTTCTTAGCGCTAAGTAAGGCAACAGATTCAAGTAAACGCGTTATATTTGGATCTTCATAACGTTTTTCATTGAGGTGCATTGTGTTTGCCACACCTGCATGTTTTGTTTTGAACTCACTGGCAGAACGTCGAATTAACGATAGCTCTCTTTCAAAATAACGATTTAATAAATCAGACAATTTCATTCTCCATTGTTAAGCTAAAATCACTGATATTAAGTTTGCTATTCAATTGAAATTCATGACCATCAACCAAATCACCAGAAATGATAAAGTTGATAGAATTTGACTTATCTTCATTAACTAAAATGCTGATGTCGACATTTTCTATGCGGTATTCAAAGTCATTGATCAGGCTTTTGATCCTTGATGTGAAAATGTTTTTTCCTAATTGGTAATTTAAACTTTGGATGTCTTCTACGCCATAGGCATAAATTGATCTTTTACATTCAGTTAATCCTGAATCTAAAACAATGAGCGGCGCTTCACTTTCAAGTAATTGCTTTAAATTATATTTTACTGAAGTCAATAAATGAGATTCATCATTTGTTGTGAGTTCTTTTAAAAATGAGCGGATAAAAACCATTATTTCCCCTCAGTTAAATCGGTAGTAAGTAGAATTTGTCCTGCAAACATATCAAATTGATATTGCGGTTGCAGCGATACCTCACAAAAATACTCACCAGTGCTATTTGGCGTTTCTTTTACTGATATTTTGGCACTTCTAAGTGGATATTTAGCTAAGGTTTCATCGTTAGCTGATGAGACGTTAGAAACGTATTTACTTAACCATTTTGATAAGTGCTGCTCACATTCGTTTGCAGAAACAAAACTACCAAGCAGCTCTCTTATTTGTACTTTTAAATAATGGGCAATACGGCAACAAATTAATGTTGTTTGAATAAGTGATAAAACTTTATCATCTTGATGATTTTGACCTGCCCATACTGAATGATTATCCATAAAATAGTATTTAGTGGTTAATGGACTATGTGCTAATGGAATAAAACCTTGTTTTGCATAAAATTTACCTATACTGCCAAATATCCTCACTTTAGGACTCGGCTGATACCATAAATTATTTTTACAGGTATCAGGTAAATTTAGTACTGCACCTTGTAATCTATCATTCCAGCGAGATTTCATAAAACCAAACCAGCTAATGCGATTGAATTCTCTTATTATTGTTGATGCAAAAGCAAAATGGGCACTACCGTATAAACCTTGGTGTTTTTTACAGGATTCTTCGTTAAATACAAAGCCACAAGAGTGGTTTTTATATTGTTCTCTGAGTTTCAATTTAGGTAAGGTTAAACCGATAAAGCGACTTGAAGCGAGATCTCTTAATTTTTGCCAGCTGGAATAATCGGGGCCTTCAATGATTTTTTTAACACGCTTTATATCGCTGATCCAGCTGCCATCTGATTCCCCAAAAAAGGATTCATCTGGAGACATAATAAAAGGACATAAACAGTGTTGGCCTAAGGCGCCTAATAATTCTAAAGTATAAATATCATCATATTCGCTAAAATCGTTTAGCTCAGCTGATACATTATGATCAACCAAAACCAAGCCAAAAGGTTCACCACCTAAGGTATTAAGCTCATTATTGCCGATTTTATTATAAAGTTGGGAGCGTTTTAATTCGCTAGATAAGTTGACATCGTTTGAAACTGTTTGCCAATCATAATCTAAGCATTTAATTTTGATTCTTTGTTTGTTAAAAGGGACTGAAACTAAGTTGTTGAGTCCTCGCCACCTTGCTTCTAATTCTTCAAAACGTGGCTGTTGTAATATAAGTGACATTTGGTCACTTAAAGATTTATCTATACTGGCAATGAGTTGCACAATTAAGGCTTTAAATTGATCTGCCGTTTTTAATTGAGCAGAATACTCCTGAGCAATGATCTTAATTGCTTTTGGTAAAAAAGATTCATCATCACTTTTGATTGATAAAAGTGCCTGTAAAGTGTCAGTTTTATTCATTCATCACATTATTATTGTTATATACCCGTAGCAAAAAATAAATAAAGGCACTCAAAAAGTGAGTGCCTTATACCCGTATTTTGAAAGGCTACGGGTATTACAGGTATTAACCTGGTATTTTTGCAACCATACGTACTGAAGTTGTTAAAGACTCCATTTGTAACCATGGTTTTAAGTGTGCAATTGCTGAATACGAACCAGGTTTACCTGGTTGTTCAACAACTTGAATTGACGATTCAGCTAAAGGTGTTTTAGCACGTTGTTCGTTACCAATCGCACCTGGATTAGTAAATTGACTGATCCAAGTATTTAAGTCACGTTCAACATCTGTCGCTTCAAGGTTCGAACCTAATTTATCGCGACCCATTATTTTTAAGTAATGTGCGATACGGCTGCTTGCCATAATGAAAGGTAAACGTGCAGAGATTGCCGCATTTGCCGTTGCATCTGGGTCAACATAAGTTTTAGGTTTTTGCGTAGTTTGACCACCAATGAAAACAGCGTAATCAGAATTCTTATAGTGAACTAATGGTAAGAAACCAAGATCACTTAATTCTTTTTCACGCTCATCAGTTAAGTTAACTTCAGTTGGACATTGTTGCTGAATATCACCGGCATCTGATTTGTAAGTCAGATTTGGTAATGCTTCAACTTTACCGCCATTTTCTAAACCACGGATAGATGTACACCAACCACTTGCAGTATATGCTTGTGTCATTTTCAGACCCATATCATATGCAGCATTTGACCAAACAATTTGATCGTTACCAGTTGGCCTTGGGTTGCCCTCAGCATCAAGCGCTAATTCTTCAAAATCAAAAGATTTTGTAGCGCCGCCTTTTTTACCATAAGGTAGACGTGCAATTGTTTGCGGAAGCGTTAAAGTAACGTAACGTGCATCGTCGCTTTCTCTGAAAGAATTCCAAGAAGCGTATGCTGGAGAGTCAAATGCTGGCGCAACTGGCTTTCCTTCGTTAAATACTTCATAACTATCTAACTCAAACATATTTGCAGAAGCTGCGGCTACAAATGGTGCGTGACATGCTGCTGCAGTCTCACCCATGTAGCGTAATAATGATACACTTTCATCGCTCGCATCAAATTGGTAATCACCCAATAATAAACCGTAAGGCTCACCACCAGCAGTACCGTATTCTGATTGGTATAACGTATTGAATAATGGGCTACGATCAATCGCAGGCGCATCTTCAAATTGCTCTAAAATATCGTCACGGTTAAAATCAGCAATTTTGATTTTTAAATCAGCACCAACTTCACTTTCACGAACGAGTTTATTAAGACCACGCCATGAACCTTCAAGCTTCTTAAACTTATCTTGCTGCATCACTGCTGATAACTGCTTAGATAGCTTTTCATCAATTGAAGAAATTGCATTTTCAATCGTTTTAGTCAGGTTCTTATCCCAACTAACAGTGCCTGAAGTTGCTTGTTCCATTAAAACAGAAACAAGTTCTTTAGTTGCATCTGGTGCTGTTTGTGTTGTAGCAGCTATTGCGCGATCAAGAAAGCTGACTTCTTGGGCTTCGCCTTGAGCTGCAGCACCTTGTTCTTGTTCAGTACTCATTAAGACTCTCCCTCAGAACCTAAACCAAGCTCGTCAGAAAGTGCTTTAATAGTATCTGCACTTGTAAGTACTTCTTTTAGTAACTTTTCAAGATCGCGTGATCTATCAGCTTTACTTAAAAGTACTTTTAGCTGGTTACGTGTTTCAACTAATTGCTTTAAAGCATCAACTTTTTCAACAATAGCTTCAGGTGTGAAGTCTTTCATTGAATCAAAAGTTAAGTTTGCTTCGATTTGGCTGTTGTCATCTACCAGAACATTATCAACTTTCATTTTAAGTTCTGGACCAACACGTTTCATCACTGTATCGAAGTTATCTTTATCTATTTGAAAGAATTCACGATCAGCAACATCTGGTTTATTATCATTATCAGCTGAAAAATCACCTAATACACCAACAACAAAAGGAAGTTCTTTTGTTTCTAATGCACCATTTGTTTCAACATCATATGTGATGCTAACGCGGTTTTTACTTACGCGTTTATGTTGAGAATTTAATGCCATTTTATATTCCTAAATTCTTAATGATTACTTAAGATCCGCTTGAGAAGTAATTTCAGCTGTTGTTGTATCGAATGTTACTTCTGCAGCTTTCTCTACTTTACCGCCTTCAGCTTCAACATAGTAAGTTTGCGCAATCGTTGCATACGTCATTGCGAAGTTCTCACCCGGTTGGCTACCATCACTACCTGAAATGCTGTAGCTAGAAATACGTGCATTTTCTAATGTCACGATAAGGTAAGGAATTAGGCCTTTACCTGCACGGTTTGGTTTAGTGAAAACGATTTCAATTTTCTTACCCGTTTCGCCAGGTGCAAATAAAAATGTAGTAATAAATGGACTCGCACCATCTAATTGCTTAGAACATTGGATTTCACCAAGTGCTACCATGCCGCCATCGTTGTTATCTGAGTTACCGATATCAACTGATACGTTACGCATTGCACTCCATGACATAGAATCAAGTGCGAAAAAACCTTTTTTTCCGCCAATATCAGCTACTGTTGCTGAACCTTTGATTGTATCGTTTCCGTCAATTCTCATGTAAATAGAAGCCATGATCTTTCTCCATTAAATATAAAAGTTAAAAATCTACTGTCGGTTTACCAACTAAAATCGGATTCCGTAGATGTATTTGATGTTTCTTGATTACTTGGTGTTTCATTTTCACCGCTGTCTTGAACTAGGGGAGCTTCTACAGCAGGTGTTGATTCTTTAATTTGAGGTTGTACTACCTCTTTAACTACCACAGGTTCAGGTTTATAAGCGCTGATATCTGCTTTTTCACTATCAATACCTGTTACTAAATTAATTTGACCTAAAATCTTGTCATTGCCAGATACTAATTCTTGCATTAAGTCAGGTAGTGACATATATCCCCAACGAATTGCTTTTTCTAATAAAAAAGATACTGGGCTATGCGGTTCTGTTTTTGCAAAATAATCAGCTATCTTTCTTAATTCTTGAAATGCGTGATCTCTGTTTGCAAGTTGATCAGAGACATTAATAACCTGTTGCGTTACTTGTACTGTATTTTGAACAGAAGCTTGTTGCATTGTGGTATCTACAACTGGCGCACTGAGCGTTTCTTGTGGCGGCGCTTGTGCTGTAATTACTTGGGCGACTTCAACAGCAGGTGCCTCGATTGTTTTATCTAGCGGCCAAACCGAGTAACTATCAACAACTAAATATTTGATAGCTTGCAAACAGTCATTTAAATTAGCTTTAATGAATTGCGCACTGACTGCTGAGATCGAGAGTTTAGCTGTTGTTGTTTTAAGCCAAACATCAAGTTTATTAACTGCATTTATAGCACTATCTAGTGCAGTTACCGTTGTTGTAATATCATCTTTATACGACGGAAAATCTTTTTTTGCTTGCACTTTTAATTCTGTTAGCTTGCCTGATTTAGATGCTGAATAATACTGGGCATGATCTATCTCGCCTACTAATGACAACATTTGCAGTGGCATATATAACAAACCACTATTAGCACTTTCACCTAATAATTGAATTAAAGGTCTAAGCTGTAGCTCTGCTCTTTGCGCGGCTTGCTCTGTCGCATCTTCAGATTTGAGTTTATTATCTGGTAAATATGGTTGTACATTAGGCCAAAAAATTTCAATGAACTCATTTAGCGTTTCTAATCCAGATGCAATTTTGGTTATTGAATCTCTTTGAAAAGCTAAAGACATTACCCACCAACAATAAATTTCTACATCTTTACTTTTTTCAGTTAATGTCTGCCAGCAAGCATCACTGACTGCTTGCCAGTTTTTTTCATTTTCTTCAAATAAAGTTTCATCGGTTGTGGAATCTGGAGTCTCTATTAAACGTCTAAAAGAGGACTGTGCTGCATTGAAGTTATTTCTTAATGCACGATAAACTGTACGGTCATCTTTTAGATAACAGCCAGTTGGTAAATCGCCCTCTATAGGTTGTAATAATTTCTTATAATCCACTAATAATCCGTATCTTTGTTTTTATTATTAATTACATAACAAAATGTAAGGTAAAAAAAATGTTAATGCAAACTCATTCTAAGTATTTAACCCTTTAAATACCGCTAAATCACATTGTATTTTATTGTTAAATGTTATTTTAGGTTATTTAGCTGTATTAATGGGTGTAACCAAGTTAATTTTACTGTGGTTTTTGTTTTTTAAATACATCTATGGGTAATATATATTAAATTTACAGGGTAAATGTGAAGGAAATAAGGAAGCTTTGAACTTTTTATATACAGATGGCTGTTGGTGAAGCATAAATGAACTCAATTTTGCTAAGTATTCATTTGAATTAGTGAGTCAATTTAATAAGCGATAACTATCTTAACTCCTGCCTTTTTTAATGCTTGAGAGAAATTATCTGGAATATTTGGATCAGTAATAATCGTCGTTATTTTGTCAAAACTGCATATTTTATGTATACCAGTTTGATTAAATTTAGATGAATCGGTCACGACTATTATTTCTTTTGCTACTTCACACATAATGCGATTTAACATGGCTTCGTACTCAAAATGTGTTGTGATCCCTGAATTAAAATCTATGCCATCAACTCCTAAAATCACTTTATCAAAATGATATCGTTGAATGCTTTCTTCTGCTTGGCGTCCATAAAAAGACATTGATTTTTTTCTCAATGTGCCACCGGTCATTAATACTTCAAAATGCTCTGAATGTAGTAAGTTATGAGCTATGTTTAGGCCATTTGTCATAACAACTAAGCGTCTAAACACTGATAAAGATTTTGCAACTTCTTCTGTGGTCGTACCTGAATCGAGAATAATCGCTTCGCCTTCTTTTAGTTGCTGGCAGGCTAGTTTAGCTATTTTTTGTTTTATAAGTTTTTGTTGGTTATATTTTTGCTCTACAGAAAATTCTTTTGAAATTAAATTTGTGGCAATAGCCCCTCCATGGCAGCGAACTAATAAGCCTTTGTTAGCTAAAAACTTCAGATCTAAACGGATAGTGACAGCTGAAATATTAAATAAACTACTTAAGTCATTTACCTTCACTTTCCCTTGTTTAAGTGCCAATTGAGTTATGTTATGGCGTCTATCAATCGTATTCATAGCTTAAGT
>Ga0209396_1002340_pt1 | contig 20032 bp, 10 predicted proteins | sample GOMGulsemesocosm_6_FD_184638 | JGI IMG/M metagenome (GOLD analysis project Ga0209396, IMG submission 184638) | Methane-oxidizing microbial communities from mesocosms in the Gulf of Mexico - GOM8C Gulf of Mexico (SPAdes) (version 2) | ecosystem: Environmental > Aquatic > Marine > Cold seeps...
ATGCTTTTAGTTTCTTCTCCATCGTCTCAAAATCTAAGAATTCAACACCATTATCCAAAGTTAGCGTTTTAACGGTCTTTTTCAGGCTAGATTTCATATATTTCACTAATGTTTTTGTAGTGCTTTTTGCATGACGAGATGAGTTTTTTAAAGCAATGACCAAACGACTTTTACGTTCTCGCAATGTAAATAGGTTCGCTTGAGTATGTCTGAATAGGATCAGGTCGCCTTCCCAGTGACCATATAGACTCCGATTGTTGATACTACTGGGGCGACTATGGATTGAGCGTTTGCGGGCTTTCATCACCATTCGACGACGCCTTTTGACTCTTGGATAACGAAAACGACGCTTTTTGTACAGGTATCGATAGAGTTTTAGGTGTCTGGCCGTTTTACTATAAATAAATCGATAAATAGTTTCATGGCTAATGATATTCCTACCTGCTTTCCTTTTTAAATAACCACTAATTAATTCAGGGGACCAACTATCTTTTAGCTTATCAATTATAAATGATTTTAATTCTGAAGGTCGTTCAAGCAGGCTTACTCTTTTATCATAGATACGTTGCCGGTATTGCTGATGCGCCAAGTCAGGGCGATAACCCAGTTCACTACTGTTACGGTGAAGCTCCCTGTAAATTGTGGTTTTATGGCAGCCGATGACATTGGCAATATCTTGAATAGCACAACCCTGGTTAATTAGCTCGTAGAGGATAACCCGGTCTTCAGCCTGTAAGTGTCGATAATGTTCGGTCATAGCATCGCTCCTACTAGATTTAAACAGCATAGTTCATCTGCTGATTAGTTCGGAGTTGCACTTATATTGTGATTCTACCAAAGCCTGTGGTGCACTTACTGATTGAATGTGACTTTTTAAAAACTGCGAACATTTAAGTAATTTTGTTTTGCATGGCACCGCCGAAAGCGAGCAGCTTAAAACAGCGCTATTAGGGCTAGGCATAAGTACCCTATTAGCTGTTTCTTTAAAGAATCAGCCCAACTGGGTAAAAGCGGCCGTAATGGTGGGCGGCACAGCAGCGGCGGTTGCTTTAGCTAAAAAGAAAAAAATCGGCCGCTAATGCGGTTTTAGCGCTTTCTCACAGCCAACGACAGCCTAGGCTGGCACCTAAAGCCCAATGCAGGTTCTGGCAATGATTAAAATAAAGCAGTGCGGAAATTCAAGAGGAATCAATACTCAACATATAATAATTCAGCACCACCTGGCATTAGTCTGATTTCCTGGTAAGATGCAACCTCTAAAGCACAGCTGTAAACCATCATGAAAAGACCTATCAAAATAATCGACTTATTCTCTGGCCCCGGTGGGCTTGGCGAAGGCTTTTCTGCACTTAAAGACAAAGGTAATCCTGCCTTTAAAATAGCCACATCGATTGAAAAGGAAAAAAGCGCTCACTCGACTCTTAAGCTAAGGGCTTTCTATAGACAGTTCGGCAATAACGTGCCTAAAGAATACTTTGAGTTCATGAAGGGCAATTTAGGTACAAAGCCAGAAGATCAGCTATACCCATTATTTGAAAAAGAGCATCTAGCAGCTAGCGAAGAAGCCTTATGCTTGACGTTAGGTGAAGATAATAGAGAAATATACTCAAAAATTAGACACTCTATTGGACAAGACGAGTGCATTCTAATAGGTGGCCCGCCTTGCCAAGCGTATTCATTAGCGGGTCGCTCTAGAAATATGGGGATAAAAGATTACGATGCAAAAGAAGATCATCGTAACTTTTTATACCTAGAATATCTTAAAGTTATTGCAAGATTTCAACCCAAGCTCTTTGTTATGGAAAACGTAAAAGGAATGCTGTCTGCGAAAGTTGATGGCAAGCCTATTTTTGATAGTATTTATCGCGATTTAAAAAGTCCATGTAAAGCATCATCAACTTCTCCAGAAAGTGGCAGAAAAAAACATAACTACAAATTATTTTCATTAGTGACGCCTAATTCAGATGAAGAAGATTTAGATCGAGATCCACGAGAATTTATCATCAGAGCTGAAAACTACTCAATTCCTCAAAAGCGCCATAGAGTTATCTTATTAGGTATTAGAGAAGACCTAGCCCATAAATGGGACGATAAAATGCTTCTTGATGATGGGGAAGCTAAAGTCGCAGTAAATGACGTCCTGAATGGCCTACCAGAATTACGAAGTGGGCTATCTAAGGTAAAGCAACATACCGAGAAAGACTGGGTAAGTGCAGTTAGCAGTATTAAAAAAGATGTAATACCTGCTTTATTAAAATCTAAAGAGAAAAAGCACAAGATAGTTGCTGCTGAAATAAAAAATATTCTTAAAAACTTTGAAGCACCAAATCTTGGTCAGGGAAATATCTTTGGTCTACAGTCGCAGAAAATTGAGACTGGAGTTGATAATTTGAATGACTGGTTTCATGAGCCAGAACTGAAAGGCTATATATCAAATCACGAAACTCGGGGACACATAGAAAAAGATTTAAATAGGTATTTATTCTGTAGCGCTTGGGCAGCATGTGCAGAAAGAGAAGGATGGGAAGTTAAAACCCCTAAGTCTAATGACTATATAGATGAGCTAGTGCCAAACCATGCCAACTTCAAATCTGGAAAATTCGCAGATAGATTTAGAGTTCAAGCTAGCAGCATCCCTGCTACAACTATCACAAGCCATATATCAAAAGACGGGCATTACTTCATTCATCCTGATCCGAAACAATGCCGCAGCCTCACAGTGAGAGAAGCTGCCCGCATACAAACATTCCCAGACAACTACTTTTTCGTAGGAAACAGAACAGAGCAGTACGTCCAAGTAGGTAATGCTGTACCGCCATTTTTGGCAAATACAATTGCAAGAAAAATCATAGACCTTATGAACTAACACTTTGATTCAGCATAAGCAATAAAGCGCTAGAGAGCTCACCCCAAAGAGCGGCAATCCCGCCCAGTTAAAGTAATCAATAAGTTAAATAGCCCCCCAAAAAAAGCTAGGCTGACTCATATCTATCTATAACCCTACTTAAAATTTCGGACTGTTTAGGAGTCGGTATTTTATTTTTTACTAAAACTGTTTTACTAATAATCTCCATCTCTTTCTCTGATAATCGTCCTTCTGATAAAGCTTTTTGGGCTAAAGCTTTCCATTTATCAACACCAAAATCGATAACTTTTTTCTGAAGAGCTATCGAATTATCTACCTTTTGTACTTTCTTTGCGTCAGATTTTATATCTCTCTCTTCTACATCATCAATCAGTAGACCTAATAAATATGGGGAGAACTCACGCTCGGCTTGTTCTATTTCTTCTTGGATCACTTGCCAGCAAAGAGATTTTTTTGCCCATTCAGTAACATTCTTAAACTGTGGTGGAGGTGACATTAACTTTTCATTTATATAAGCAGATATTATTTTTAAGCACTTAGTCAACTTCAAGTTAATACTTTGCTTTTCCCAAATCATTTCAAAATTAAATGCCTTATTGTTCTTTTTACAAAACTCACTCAAACATGCGATGCTATAAGCAACAATATTTGCGCGATAGCCACCGTACCACTCTTCAGAAGAGACTATACCTTCGGTAGATTTGAATATAATAGCTTTGGCAATTAAGTTTTTATAATAGACTTCATTAAATTCGTCTGAAGATATTTTCCATAAGCTCCCTATTCTCTTAGCAAACTGAGTAAAATTCTTTTGTGCGCCATTATTGACGTACAAAGGATCTTCTTCCCATACATTGACATATTTTGCTAAGTCAGTCTTTGTGAACATCTGCCTTTTCGGATGCTCATCTCTAAAACGTTTGGCCTCACCGATAGTTAGTTTTGATACAGCATCATTATACTGTCCTCTAGCCCTTTCATAGAACCATTTAGTCTCTCTAATTTCACCGCTTTTTAATGGGATATATATTCTTCGAGAAAATTCTTCAATTCGAATATGAAATGGGTGGTTAGAAAAAAAGTCTGCTGCATTTACTTTATTTTGTGTATTAGCATATTCAGAGATTTTAGGCACTATTGTTGAAGATAGCTTATCTTCAACAATAGACAATTTCATCTGAACATAAACATCATCTAAACTAGCTTTTTCTTTTTTTGCTGTATGGAATAAAGAAGCTGTCGTTTGTCCGCCATTTACAATCTGTAAATCTTGAATATTAGTTATCTCTAATCCACTTTCAGTCTTCCGTACTTCAATATTTTTAGCGGTCGCTGTTATGCCGTTGTTATAAGCAAAAAACATTTCAGGATTTTCTAAAATTGTAGTTTTAATACCTTTATTTACGTTTCCTCTTGCTTGAAGAAAACAACGTACATTTTGTTCCAATAGCCTTGTACCATATAGTCCATATAGCTGCGCTAACACGTTACCTGGAATTACAGCTAGGTATGATTGAAGAGAGTTACTTCCCGTATGAGCTGGAAGGCATAAAATACCTTGTTCAAAAATATCCGTAAGAGATATATTCAAAGGCTCTTTTTGAGATGACGATATCGATTGTCTATAAAATCTACTAACATCCCATATACTACAATTAATAGTGATTTCACCAATAGTTTCATTAGGCAAGGCTGCTACGTTATTCCCTAATTTCCTATTAGTCAAAATGTAACAATTAACTTTTGATATATTACCCGTTGATTTATTTATTAAGGAATATAACTGTTCCTCTTCAAGTTCGTCTTCTGAGTTCACATCATTAAAACTATACTCGATAAAATTAATTAACCGCGCATGCAATTTCTTTAGCTCAGAATTAGCTATGCTTTGAAGTGTTTCTGAAAAATGGTAATCAACAACAAATAAATCTAAAACGCCATCTTCATTTAGCCAATATCCATCAACTCTTTTAGGTTTTCGGCTGCCTTTTTCCGTCATATATTGATATATTTCTATTCCTTCAATAATTCCGGATTCAAGCAACTCGGTACTTGTTTGTTCAATAAAGTTCAATAATGACAACGAAGGTGTTTCAATATTACCTGTTGTAAAGTTATCATCATAATATTCTTCAAGTGAATAGTTCATAAATAATCATCTCTCATATTATTGCTTTATTAGTTCTGAGAAAAAGCCAATCTCTCGATTTTCAGGTGTACCAACAACAAGAGTCCGGTCTAATGCATTATTCATAACTTCACAGGCCGTTTCTGGTAACAAACAACAGGCTTGGCAAGCAGTTAAATTTAAATAAGATGAACCCTTTGCGCCTACACTCTCAGAGCAAACAGGATCAGTCGAACACCAAGCTCCTTTTTCTATAGCCTTAGTAAAGATATTCCCAAAAGTATCTGGATGTCCTAACTTTACCAAGCCTCCCAAACTTCCTTCAGAGTCACCGGAAGCTGTATATATCAATATTGATGACATTGGGGAATCTGGGTCATTAGATATATACAATCTTTCTTTTAATGAGGCTGTACTATATCCGCAGAGGTAAACTAACTCCTTAATCAATAGATGGGCAATAGAATGAATCAGCATATACTTTATAGCCCATTCTTTAGTTGCCCCTTTTAGAGGAGATAAGATCATCCAGTGCTCTGATAATCTAGTCACTAGAGCATCATCCATTCGATTATAAAGTTCCTTACCGTTCTCTAATAACCACTCGTCTATCTGCTGGCTGTCGAACTCAATATAAATCCCTTCTCCATAGGACTTTGTTGCAGGGAGCCAAGAATCCATGTCCCCGGGCGAATCCTTAAACAGTTGCTTTATCGCATCTTTAGCCATAATGTCGGGTTCATTGCTCTGCGGCTCTAATCTATCAAAGCCTAAGAATACTCTTGTTTCCCTTAGCCTTTCGATGAGATTTATTTTTGAAATCCATTTACTCAATTTCTTAGGGGGCTCCGAGGGAATAATCCTCAGCTCATCTGGATCTGAGGATACGGCTAGACTCAAACATTCATGCTCGACCCTCCTATACGAAAGCATAGAGCTTTCTGGTTCTGAAGGCGGTGTTGGAGTTGCACCTATATTTGGGTTTTTACTTGTCAAATTACAAAAAGCTTTGACAACTTTATCATCTGAGTAGGTTAGGTCTGGATTAATTTCAGAAATCATCGGCCTTAATGTTGTACACATTGCATCTTTACTTAAACTCCAAAGCGTCTTTGCTATTGTTAATAGTTTAGAAGAATCAGACAGTATTCTTTGTAGCTCATTGGTTTCAACATCAGTTTCTAATGGCGGAATAAAAATTGATGATATTAATTTTGAATAGAATAAGTTGGTTTGATTTATCAAACCACCGATTAATTCTTCGTTACAATCCTCCATTTTTTCAAGTGTACCGAGCCACGGTTTACATCCTGGACACTCAATTCCCATCTTAGCCATTGGTGATGGGCTATTACCAAAACTTCTTGATGTTGCCCCTCTCATAGTTTTAGTTTTATGACACCCAGTGCAAGTTACTCTGATAGAGTTCAGATCTGCTCCACCAAAGTCATTAATTTTTAAATGGGTATCGTCATCACAATTACACTTAATCCACTCTTTCCAAGGGAAATCGGTAATATGTCCATTTTTGCAAAATGCAATAAATCGAACAGGCTTCCAAAACTCACCTTTAGATAAGACCTTTGTATTAAGAGTAAACCTTACTAAATCACCACTCTGATTTGTATACCATGTAGGGAACCTTAAAACTGGAACTTTCAATTTAGCATTAACTGGTGGTTTAGTATTTCGTCTTACAGCCTTATATTGCGGAGGAGTATAGAACCTTGGCATTTGTAATAGTTCGGAGAGTCGCCCTTCTGAAATTAAAAACTCATTTTGTTCTTCACAATTTTCCCAAACCCCATCAACGTACTCTTGCATCCAATGGTCTAGCCCACCGACTATTAAAGGAGTACCGTAACTATCAATATAAATACTACCTGGACCAAAGGGAGCTAATAGTTGACCAGCTCGAATTTCTTTACCTGACATCATTAACTCCTTTTAATAATCTTCACAAATTTCTAATAATGAACTTGAGTCTACTTGACGCATACTTGACGGAACAAAGACACCTTTTTTCTTTTGAGGCTCACTATAAAACTGACCCGGCCATAGCATCAAGTACTCATCATCTGTACTTGGTGGGAATTTCTCCCATTCTTGAGGATTTTTATCCCATTTTAAAATTAAATCATCGACTATAGTGTTTATTACATCAATTGCTCTTTCCATAGATGGGATATCATCCCTGAGAACTGACCTACATCTCGATAATATTAACTTTTCACATTCTCTAATCACTGCTTTATATTCTGATTTATTTCTAATATCTGTACTTGTGTTTTGTCTGACCCATGCTAACACGACACCCGGCAAGGCTCTTTTAATAGCCGATTCAGAAAAGGGAGTAACTGAGGTAGCTTCAACTTGTTCATATAATCGAGCATGGTAACTATTAAACTGTTCATAGTGAGACCTATCTCTGCTTTTAGATGGGTTATATATCGTTGATATTAAACCAGGTCTTTCTTCCCATTTTCGTCCTACACGTCCTGTAACTTGTATATATTGTGCAGTATTTTTAGGTTGCCCTATTACTGACATTAAAGAAAGACGATCTATATCCACTCCTACTTCAATTATATTTGACGCTAAACAAACATCCGCAGCTTCACTTTTACCTGAAGAAGTATACTTTTTGTTTAATATATCCATTAATTCAACGAGTTTAGATTGAGAAAGACGACTGGTTAACTCATAAACTTTATTTACATACCGTCTACTACTAGAGGGGGCATTAACCTTTGAATATAGATATTTTAACCTCGCAGGAATATCAGAATCGAAAAGAGTTCTCCCACCTGAAAGTTCACGTATACTGTTATAGAAACAAAGTAGAGTCCACCAAGGATCCCTTTTGTCTTCGCTAAGACAAGCTGCGTGAAATATAAGAGAAGAGAAGCAACGAACTTGAGTAGTTTGAACCGAACCAAATTCAGCTAATAACCCCAAATACATCCGGCCTTTCTTTAAGTTACCGTTTTTCTCTTTAGCATATCGTCCAAAGAAAGAGTCCCCCATATCTAATGCTGGGCTAGGGAATAATTGTAATTGCTCCCTATTGTAAAGGTTGTGGATCTGCTGTTCCGCTCCTTTTATTGTCGCTGTACTGGCAATTATCTTCGGCTTGATATATTTACCAGAACTAGATTTGTAAGTACAAAGTTCTTCAAATACAGACTCATAAATACCATATAAAGTTCCTAATGGGCCAGAGATCAGATGTAATTCATCTTGGATGATTAGCCCAGGGGGCTTATATTGTTGAACAACTTCCTCATCTGATATTTTCTTACCAAATAAAGAACCCGCAGCAGGCCTATAGGCTAACATTGCGAATTTATCTGCTGTAGCAATATACATAGAAGGAGGGTATTTATAGATACGCTCATCTACAACTTCAACTGGCAGCCAGTTTTCACCTCTTCTCCCGCCAAATTCACAAAAAACATCAGAACATTTCAATAACAGATCATCGGAAATACCGTTATTAAAAGTCCCAACGCCCTTTACTTTTAAATTATTCCAATCAGCATCTTTTCTAATAAACTTAGGTCTTTCACTTTTAGGAGCTTTACCAATTTGACTTTTGCACCATGGGCATTCAGTTAATACAAAAGGGTTTCCTAAACTATTAGAGTCATCCGACTTCTTGAATTCTTTAAATTTCTCCTTGGCATCTTTCATATTATTTGGACATGCTGCGGAACCAAGCCACAGTCCCAATGAAAATCGCTTACCTTTGATAGTTAACTCATTCATTATCGGCTCGTTTAAAGACCTCCTTCTTAAAAACTCCATAGAACAAATTAAACTTGCTGCCCGCTGAAACTGCTGCGTTGTTAACATACGCAGCGTATAACGCATAAAGACATTAACACCATCACGTCTCAGTGTATCATCACTACTAATAAGCGTTCTCTGGTGAAACATGTAATAGGATGCTGCAGCTAAATAAGCTTCTGTTTTCCCTCCCCCCGTAGGGAACCAAATAAGATCAACTAATTCTCTATCATCAATATTATTTGCTGTTAGATCATCTTCAGTAACCCCCCTTAAAGACATTAATAAAAATGCAATTTGGAAGGCTCGCCATTTACCAATATACCCACTTTCCTTACCGCCAGTATAAATTTCCCAAGGAGATTCTCTATTCCCTCTAGGGGTAACATCATCGATACCATTCCACACTAACGGCCTATGGCTTACTTGTTTTGAAGCTATTTGCTGAAGAAGCATTGATATATTTGCTAGCTTAAAGGAGTCCCGTACTTTTTTATTTGAAGCTAGTAATGATAGACCTGCCTTCATCCTATCCAAACAGAGAAAACATTTCTTGATGTGCTCTATTGCAACTATTTTATGGTTGTCATCTAGTTTTTGTATTTCAGACTTTTTACTCTCAACCCAATGCTCAAATTCAGATATTAACATTTTCAAACCTGACCATGTTTCATCATTTTGATCATCACTGATATCTGCGCATTCCCTCATACTTAGTGTAATTTGATTATCATACCTATCAGAAATATCTGGGGTCATACTTGGAAGTTCTGCAACAGGAAATACATCTAAAAATATTTTTGTGGGGCTCCCTTTTGAGTTATTCCAACCTGCAGCGCACCCATGGCCAATTGCCCAAATAGCCGAGTCTCTATACAGCAATTTAAGAGAAGCATCATCTTTATCTTCATTTTCTTGAGATGAGTTACTTTCAGGGTATGGAGAAAACTCACCACTTGAAATACTTAAATCTAAATAGGTCTGAAATAAAGTTTCTTCTACTTTGCTCCCCTTAGATTTAGTTTCATTTCGAATAACTACAGTCAGAAGCCAGTTACCACCTACTTTTCTTGGGTAGATCTCTAAAATAAGGTCTAATGTACATCCCGCGGCTATTATTTTTTCTTTAGGTACAGTAATTTTCTTTCCGTGTATAAATTCTTTGTTATCTATCAAAACGGAACAGTTCTCCAAGAAAGCAGAACTCCTTTTCCATGCATCTCTTTCCCTTTCAGCCCCCTGGGCATCTTTACAAACTTGAGTACATTTTAAATAACGGCCATTTACCTCAAATGCCTCCTCACTTTCTTGCCAATCAAATTTCACAAACCTAGGAAGATTTATCGAAAGTTTCCCTTCTTCTTCAAACGAAGCAAAAATAGAAATAGCCATATTCGAAGGTGCTCTCGCATCTGTATTACTTAGATCCAAATCATCTGAATCACCTTCCTCTGACCCAACCAAGTTAGAGTTTTTTTCCCATCGTTTCTGTAACTTATTAAGTTCTTCGTCAGATTTTTTATTCTCTAATTCTTCTATTTCTATTTCTGACTTTTCATCTACCCCTAGCGCTGCGCTTACCTCCACACTTTGCACTTCCCCAACAGCGTGCAAGAGTCCTACTGCATAATTTTGTGTCGGTGCTTCCCCTTTAAAATAAACAATTTCTTGTTTATTTTGTCCATCGTTCCAGTGAATTAACCCTTGTTCATCAAGTTCCCTATGAAACTTATTTTCTACTAGGGTTACTTCTTTCGACGGTTCAATTGTACGGAAAGGACCTACTAGCTCCCCTCTTACAAACTCAACTAACTTTGCTCTATTTTCAATCATGACCTATTCCTTTATTTTTCATAACTATCAATTAGCCATGATAGAAGCGCTTCTTTACTATCTTGATGTACAAATAGTCTGATCGCATCAGTGGCCCTTGATATTCCTGTATACATTAAGTTTCTTTTTTGAATATTATTGGAAAGTGTAATATCAAAGAAAATTATTATTCTATTTTCCATACCCTTAAAGGTGTAAATAGACTCAAGTGAGATATGCTCCTGCCCAATAGAAAAACGTTTAATAGTGGAGCCTGCAAGCCTATCCCCAACTTTTATTGAGGCTTTCCCTATTGAGGAAAAAGACAACAATGTTATTTCACTCGGTTTATAACCACTTTTTAAAACGCCTTTAATTGCTTTTTCTATTTGGTCAACCTGTGATTTGGTATCATTGTATTCAAATATTTCATAAAGGGAGATACTTGGAAGTTTTGTCTTCATATAGTTTGAATAAGGGCTATCCAGCATTCCGGATAAGGCAACAGCAGCATCCCCAACTTCCTTGTAATTTCTACAGTTTTCAGTCAAGTTCCACTTTGTTGGTATGTACTCTAACTCAATGAGTTCTAGGTTTTGCTCTAGGTTATTCTTATTAAATAGAGTTTGATTTTCATAGTCTCCAAAAAAAACATAATTTCCATTTTGAAAGCCCCCTACCAAAAATGTATTTAGTGCTTCAACCCAATAGTCATTAGCTAGAATATCTTGGGCTTCATCCAAAATAATAATATCAAAAAGTTCAATTTCATCTTCTTTAAATCTATTTACTATTTGGGTAGGTAGCCCTTCCCAAAAGTTATTCTCTGGATTACTTGGAATTTTGATTCCGACATGACGTGCTAATGTACTATTTATTGCCCCTGCAACAATCTTATCACCACTAGTTGAATTAACTTCAACTTGAGATTGTATCCAGTCACCTACTAATTTATTGTGGCAAAAAAAAACAACTTTCATCCCTGATAAGGCCATATGCCTTGCTAACAATATAGCAATAAGGGTTTTTCCGGTACCCGCACCACCATTGACAATAACCCTAGGATTCAACTGGGCAAGTTCCCATACTACTTTCTGCTGATTTTTTAGAAGCTGGTTGCTTTCCTGCTCTAAATAATCAATTTCCTCTCTTTTAGTTTGCCGTACTTTACTTAAAGGCTGACAAATTTTAATTAAGCTGAGAATCTCCCTTTTAGATAACTCTTTTTTAAGAGGACGAATAGGGCTATTAGCTTCAAGCCCCTTCATCGTCATTTGTTTTAAATGATTTGTGAAGTCATTCGAAGTTTTAAAACCTCTATACATACCTTTATCAATTAACTCGTGTTCCTGTGCATGAAGGTTTGGGCCCATATAAAAGTATGAGTTAGGAAAAATACAGCAATGAAGAACAGGGATTTTTTTTGCTTCAGGCCACAATTGAATAAGAGCTTTATAAAATGTAGCAGCTGCACTGGAGGACTGAGAAAATGGTGATTTTTTGATGCTGTGAGGTGCCCATTGCCCCCCATCAAATGTAATGTTTTTATGGGACTTTACCTCTATACACATAATTCCTGTTTCTGGAATTATGACAATAAAATCAATTTCTCTTCTACGGGAGCGATAATTCTGTTTTATCAAAGGGGATATATCAACAGAATGAAATGTAACCCAATCAGATGTTGCCTGTGATAATAGATTAAACACATCCTTTTCCCCTGGAGGTGTTTCATCATCAAAATATTGGGGGATCATTCTCATATTAAGGCTCCAGCTTATTTATATATTTCAATTTCATTGATAGGTAAAATTGTATTTATTAGAGAAGTTGGTGCTTCATATCCCAACTGAATTTTTTTAATGGGAAGAAATGTAATAGGGATATTAAAACTCGATAGCTTAAGTTCATAAGTAAAAGTACTAGTGCTTGTTAGCAATCTTCTAATTTCATCTAAAGATTCAGGTAACATCTCATTTATCAACTGATGATATTGATCATGTTTAGACTTCCCTTCGGTTATCGCTTCTCCCCTAGATATTAATATTTCGTTCCATGCTTCCTCGATCCATATATTAAAATTTTCACTTTCAATATTAAATCTCTGAATAATGTCACCTTTTATAGCTTTTAGAAGTATTACAAAGTTATCTTTGTCTCCTGGAGCATGAATTATATCTTGAGAGTATTCTATCCAACTAAAGACTCTATCTTCCAAATTTTTTATTTTAATTCCGTCGCTTAATAATTTCCCTAATAATTCATCTAAGTCCTGCTCTCCTAAAACATCTTTCCAGATATCTTCATAATTAGCTTCAAAGTTACGGTGACTCTCAGTTTCCAAAGCGGCATAATCAATATTTAAGAAGTAGCTTTTGCTTAAGTCATCATTTATATAACTTACAGCTAAGTCATACCTTAAAGAAGAATCATCGTTACTAAGACGATCTAGAACAAATATTTTACTATTAGGTTTAATGAATATTGCCTCTCCATTATTTAGGATTAGGGCGATTGCAGGTAATTTATCAATAGAGAGTATTTTTAACTTTTCAAATTCATCAAAAATTGGGCTGTCTGGCTGCTCTTCTTCCTCACTGCTCTGAAAGTGATGACTAGTGAATATTTCTTTTTGTATTGTAAGGCCAACTTTAATTTCATTATCTAAATGGGGTTGTAAAATAGTCCTAATATTAGTTAATGGGTTGTTGAAAGCTGAAAAATCATTTTGTCCGCCCTGCCAGATGAATTGAACCAAGTTTTTCCATTTCATATTTCTAAGTAAATAACTTGGAACTGAGCTCAAGGAATCCATTCTAATAGGGCCAACAACTACTAAATTTTCGAAGTTATTAGTTCTCTTATATTCTGTAACATTCATGATGCATGTCGCATTTATTTCTGGGATATCTTGCAAGAGACTAATAAAATCAGCGTGGTGTCGTGTTTTGCAATATATTTTTGTTTCTTGAACATCACTTACTTTACATAAATAATTTTCTAATGCTAAAAATAATGGATTACCGTATTCTATTGTTAGCTTCACATTCTCTTTGATATGCAGAACTTCATTATTAATATCTTTACCGTAAACATTTTCAATTTCTAATTTACTATTTTCAAAAGGGGTCCCTAAGAACAAACCTTCCCAAGACGTTGAAGGAGAAGATAAATGATAAAAAAGATTATTTTTTAATAAGTAAGCAAGCTCATTATGTTCGGCTTCTAACAACAAAGAGATAATTTTATACACAGATAATCGGATCTGAGCTACATAATTAGACTTCAATTGAATAATGACATGACTTTGAGAATCTCCTCTTTCATTCGTTACAACTTCCATAAGCTACGCTTCATTCAGAACTAAAACTGAAAGTCCTTTTGTTGATAGGTGAGTATTTTTACCTTCTGTAAGTTCTTCATTGATTGAAAACCATTGCCTATTGGTAGAGTAATATTCATAAAGACTTTCAAGCTTCATGTCTGACTCTTCAGAGTTTACGATTATAAATTTTGACGCATTGTGAAAAATGCTATGGTCAATCAATTTGAAAGAATATATGTCTTCAAATACTACAGCCCTAGCCTTAATGTGTTTATCTAATCCTTTTAGAGTTAATGCCGATATATATAGTAACCTAGAGATAACAGAATTTTTTAAAGTTAATAAGTCTGAAAGTGGGTAGGTCTTATCATTTACCTTTATAATTAGGGAATTAGCATTCCGCTCAGAGTTTTTTTTATTAGAGCCAACATAGACTAAACCTGAATAACTAAAAGCCAAGTTATCTGTACAAATTTCTCTGTTAGAAAATTTGCTATAAAGCTCTGAGCTTAATGAATGTTCAAAATCGCAAAATAATTGTGCCCGCCCCTTGCAATGCCATTTGTCGGAGTAGTTTTGTTGGATATGTCTTTCAGTTTTAGATTGAAATGGTGTGTTTTTAGTCGCTTTTTTTGAGTAGCTTACACATATGCTTTTTTGACTTTCATTTGACGTAATAGATTCAACCCTATAAACCCGAGAATCTTTAATATTTTTTAATTCGTTCGTAGCTTTGTTTGTTCTTCCGCATTCAGCTACTTCAGGTTTACATGAAAATTTACAATCCCTACATTGATTAAAATATGCCTCAGCATTTAAGATGAGCTCATTAAAATGTTCTACTTTATTGTTTTTTTCAGGGTTACACAAATCTCTGCACATTAACCCAAATGAAATGAGCGCAGCAGCGTTTTTTTGGGAGGGAGTGTTAATTAGTACTGTCTGGGTGTTACTATTTTCTTCCCAGTTTAATCCAAGATTAAATAATTCTTCCTCAATACTATCAATGTTAAATATTTGGGTCACAAAAAGGCTTTAACGTCCATTTAAATCTCTTTAATTCATATAGTTAGACTACTCTTTTTCAGGATGAAGTTCAAACATTAAAAAAGACCGAACACTAAATTTGCGATCTTAGATGCAAGTAGTGGCGGGACGGCATTTCCAACTTGATGAAATTGATTAGTTCGCTTCCCCATAAAGATGTACGAATCAGGAAATGATTGCAGCCTAGCAGCCTCCCTAACGCTTAAAGATCTACATTGATTAGGGTCTGGATGTATAAAATAGTGACCATCTTTTGAGATATGACTAGTAATTGTACTAGAAGGGCTGTCATAGCCTTGTACTTTAAAGCGATCTACAAACTTTCCACTATTCCAGTTTTTGTGGGCTGGGGCTAGGGAGCTAGGGAAAGATGATGCGGTTGCGTTAGTCCCATTTACTTTCCTATAAACTGAACAATAAAAATACCTTTGCAGGTCACTATCCATATGGGGTCTTGCTTCATGAAAAGTTATTTTTTTATCATTAGAGTCAAAAACAAATTTTTCATACTCCGTATCTTTAGTTAAATATGAATAGTTACCTTCGTTTTTTTCTTTTAATGTGCTCTTGCTTATCGATTTTAAAGACTTTTTTAACTCTTTCACTAAGCTTCTTGGAATACTTGGATCATTAAGTAAAAGGTTTCCAATATTCTCTTCTAAGTTTAATTTCCAATTATTAATTGTATTGGATTTATAATACTTACTACGATTCGAAAAAATGCTTCTAATAGCAGGCAGGTTAGAAATTGCAGACTCGACGGTGACCTGGTTTTGAGGGTCTAAAGAATCAATAGTATTGAGTTTTTTATATGATTTTTTTATTCCAAGAATTATGACTCGGTGTCGGCATTGTGGTACTCCATAATCTTCACTATTAAGAATAAAATCTCGAGGGTTAGATTTTCCTTTTATAAACCTATCACCAGTCTTCAAGCTAAATAGGCTATATCCATCACCACATGACTCTAGGTCGTCGATTATTTGATTAAAGACTGCTCCACCATTAATTTTAGAGGAAAGCATACCTTTTACATTTTCCATCACAAATACTTCAGGTGAAAACAATTTCATTATTTTCAGGTATTCTAAGTACAAAAAGTGTCTATGATCATTTTCAGGTACATAGTCTTTCTTCCCTTTATTCCTAGCTCTTCCCACTAATGAGTATGCTTGACATGGTGGCCCGCCAATTAAAATAGTTGGGTTATCATCAAGACTTTTAACATTGCGGCTTTTTATATTCTTGAATATTGATAAATCTTTCTCTAAGTCTTTTCCTAATTCAAGGTTTATGGTTTCTTTCTGCGCTTCAACCCAAAGTTTTTTAGTCCTAACATTACAAGGTTCAGCTAAGTCTCCATCAATATATTTATAATACTCAACCGGTATTTCCAACTGATTTTGAATGATTTTTCTATAAAAAGACCTTAATGTTAAAGTTGAATAAGCATGCTGATCCATCTCAACAGAACAAAGGCTTTGAAATGGAAATTTACCTGTATTGGATTCATAAGAAAAAAAACCTTCACCTAACCCCCCTGGGCCTGCGAATAGGTCTATAACATTAATTTTCAACGGATTGGTTTCCTTTGTATTTTTACCTCCAGGGTAAAGCTTTTCCACAATAAGTAAAGAGAAAAGTATCTATTTGGCACGGTTTCCAGAGATAAAAATAACACGGTTAGTGTTCTATGAGTTATCACAAATACAACATTACAAATTAAGTTAAATTAGATTGTCTATTTAGTTGCCAAACTTGCTGTTGCTCAATAACGCTTAAGAACTTTTTAGCAGTAAATCCTTCCGGATATAAAGTAAAGTTAGCGTCTCCTTGCATCTCTTGACCTTCAACAAATGTATCTTTGTCAAATAACAACTGGCTGTCATCTCTTAGGGCAATAATCACTTCTTCAAGTGATACTTTTAGGTAGCCGGAAAAAAGCTCATGATCATGTTCAATTGAAGTATCAACTATAAAGCCATGCACAACTGATATAACATCACAGGTATCAAGACTAAGTGATGATTTAAAACCTTCATCGGTCAATAGTGCTTGCTTAACCGCTTTAACTTTTCTACCAATTTGTTGACCAGCCTTTCTGAGCGTTCGTGTTTTATGAAACCAAGCATCTTTTTTAGTACTACGTAAAAATGTTGATTTAACCTCAAGCACAAGGACATGCCCTTCTAAAACACAAACAAGGTCTATTTCACCAGGATCATATTCCGGTGTTTTCTCGGGGTGATAATTAAGTAGTACTGTAAAACCTCTAGCTTTGAAACACTCAGCCAACCTTAATTCAATAGCTGCGGTTTCATTCCGAGTATTTCTACGAGCAGCGCCAATTCCCCTAAGATTATTTAGTGCTGCTGTTGAGTTGCTCTGAAATGCAACCATCCAAGGGAATTGAAAAATATGTTTCCCAAATTTAAATATTGGACGCTCATAAAGCTCTGGTATTAGTAGCAGAGTTGACTTTTTACTTTGTAATTTCTTTGCCGTAGATTTTAAATCATGACTCCAAAAATCAATTATTGCTTCTGCTGCTTTTTGGTTACCATAAGGAAAGCTTTTATTAACTGTCCAAGCTTTAATTCTCGCCACTTTGTCTTTTTTAGATGACCATGTGATTGGGAAACGGTTTTCACCTTGTTGCATGCCTTCAAAGGCTAAACGGCTGGTTGCCGCTAACCAGCTTTTTTCTTCAGACAAATACTGTTGATAGGGAGCGATGTAGTCTTTATTAAAAACTGCTGACATTAAATTCAAAGACAATAACGCTTCATATAAGTTTACCTGTAACCCTGAATCAGCAGTTAAATAATCATTAAGACCGTAAACCTCAACCAATCGTAACTGACTTGAAAATGTCTTAATAATAGCGAACTGATTCGCTTCATGATTCTCTTTAGAGCCAATTTGTTGTTCAGCCATACCAGAAGCTATAAGTTCATCAACTCCTCTATTGAACCAATAACCATCTAGAAGCTTTAATTTATGACCATTGCTTTGCCAGGCGAGTTTAGCTGGGACATCAACATCTTTAATGACAGCGATGCCCTTCTCTATTTTAAATGCGATGCTATCATCAAAACAAAACGCATCAACTGATTGTGAAATAAAGCTATTAAACGAAATCTGCTTTATTATCAACTCAGACACTTTTTGGTAAGTTTGTGTATGGATTTTTTGTTCTGCTGGAGGAAACAAAAAAGGTATAAGGTGCTCTTTTACTGTTTCCAGTATACGGTTTTCTGTTAAATCAAAACCTTTGATATCACTATTTTCTAGTTTCCAAGCCAATATGTTTTTAAATGCTGACCAAGCTTCTTCCATATCATTATTGACAGGTGAACCACCGTCATTGCCATCATCGCCCCCAAGTAAATATTTAAACGCAAACAGACTGATATAAATTAAACACGATAATGGTGTTAAAGAAATTAACTCTTTTTGGGTTTGTTCTAAATCCCTTAACAGTCTTTCATGCTCTTTGTGCATTAACCTGATGATAGCGATTAATTCATCAAATTCATTAGTCTCACTTTCAGCTAATTGTTGCAATTCTTGCCATTTGTTGGAATTGGGCTTAAGTACTAACGATGAATACCGAACAGCACTTTTAACGGATAAAGGCGATTCTGAAGCAATGACTTGAAGCAAGGGAGAGTTACTAACAAGCTCCTGATTGAAGTACCGAGTTAGCGCTAAAACAAAAAACTCTGAACTATAAACTTCCAAAGGGACAAGTTGCCAAAACTTACTATGCCAAAATAATTGATGTCTTTCTTCCGGCGACACCTTCTTCTTTTTTGAGCCTGAAGGTTTATTATCAAGGTAAGCATCTATGACTATTTGAGCTGCTTCACCTTTTGATTTATCACTGGCAAGACAACTTGTGAATTTTTTATCGTAGTAGTTTTGATTATCCATAACCTGTTTCTTGTCCTGTTGAGATGTTTTTTGAACAGCTAAGTGTTAAAACTTTCAATTGCATTTCATGTTACTAAATCACAATACAGCATCACCTAGCCCTGTACTCTATAAGTTTTCTGTCATTAATTAAAACATAAATGCAAAAAATAAAGGGCGTCACCCCTCCATTATTTAAATTTCCAACTCAACAAAATCTTTATCAATGTTGTCCTGAGTAATCCCTATATATCTCAACGTCACGCCTTCGGAACCATGGCGCAGCATTTTCATTACCCTGCCAATGTCCTTAGTTTGTTTATATAGATGATAACCTCTGGTCTTACGCATCGAATGTGTTCCTAAGTTAAGCTTTAATTCCTCCCCTACCAAAGCAAACGCTTTAGTTACAGAACGTCTTGATAGTGGTTTTGGTAATGCGTTAATGGCCTGCTGGTTTCGGTATGATTGAAACAAGTAAATATGCATTGGGTGCTCTTGTTGAATTCTCCTTATGTGCTTAATCACTTTACTATTTAATTTGATGTTGGCTTGCTTTCCTGTTTTCGATTCTTTAATTACTAATCGGTCGTCTTGAATATCGCTAAACTTTATTGACAACAAGTCAGATATTCGTAATGCTAGGTTCAAGCCAATGTTCCAAATATCAGACATTTGCTTACTGCATCTTATTTCAAATAAGTGACTGATTAGCTTAATAGAATCAACCTCTTTAATCGCTTCAACTTCAGCCATATTCAGCTTCCTCTTTGGTTGTATAACGTGGAATTGAGTCCCTCATTGGGCTATTTGGTGTGGAACCGTTGATACATAAGAGTTGGCAAGTTCCCGTTTTCCCTAATTGAGAACCTGAGCCCCTGTATAATTTGGTAACCAAACAACACAATGTGATGGCCTAAAGACCAACCTACAAAAGAAATACTCAATTACATACCTGTAGGGCGGGATTTATCCCGTCAGGAATAAAAAGGGTCAGTGTCATTTTAAGCCCTCCTCAAAATAACTATTCATTTACACGGTTATAGGAAGTTCTAATATTTCTGTAAAAATAAAATGGCTTGATTTTCACTCAACTATCGTAGAACATTCGACTATTGAAACTTTGTAATAAGGATATTATATGATTCAA
>Ga0209396_1002341_pt1 | contig 20029 bp, 15 predicted proteins | sample GOMGulsemesocosm_6_FD_184638 | JGI IMG/M metagenome (GOLD analysis project Ga0209396, IMG submission 184638) | Methane-oxidizing microbial communities from mesocosms in the Gulf of Mexico - GOM8C Gulf of Mexico (SPAdes) (version 2) | ecosystem: Environmental > Aquatic > Marine > Cold seeps...
TTAGAGCTGACTAAAGAAAGAGCTGTTGAGAGTTGCATAAAAAAAATCCAATGATATTAATCACTGGATTCTGATCTCATCTGCCGATAAATCAAGCTTTTAATCGCTTAACTGATCGGCATTAGCTTATAAGCGGCTTTTTGATTATTGGTGGGTATTGACTTAGTAAGGCTTGTCACCATCAATTGTAATACGCTCTAGTAAGCGATGAGCCGGGAAATAATCATTAATTGGCTTGTGCTGAGTGCTACGATTATCCCAAATGGCAATAGAGTTTGGTTGCCATTGGAAACGACAAGTAAGCTCTGGTGTTACAACCAGTTCATATAAAAAAGCTAGAATGGCATCACTTTCAGCTACAGGGATCCCAACAAGGTGCGTGGTAAACAATGAGTTTACGAACAACACTTTTTTACCGCTTTCAGGGTGAGTACGAATAACTGGGTGCTCAACGGGTGGGTTGTCGGCCACCGCTTTTGCTAAACGTTCGCGACCACCGGGTTCAGCTAAACTTTCTTTAAAGCCGTAACTAAAATCGTGCATTGCCGTTAGGCCGCTTAAGAAGGTTTGCATCGCCGGTGACAACGCATCGTAAGCTGCTGTCATGCTTGACCAAAGTGTATCACCACCCTTTGGTGGTACAATTTTAGAACGTAATACTGCACCTAATGGCGGATGCTGACGAAAGGTCATATCCGTGTGCCATGCTTCAATTTTAGTTGGATTTTCAGGTGTGCTTTCTAAAATAGTGATTTCAGGGAAACCCTCTACTGTGCCGTATGCAGGGTGAGTTTGCAGTGGACCAAACGACTCTGCCAATAGCTTATGTTGCGCTGGTGATATATCTTGATCACGAAAAAAAATCACCTGGTGTTCAACTAATAAACGGCGGATCTCTTTAAGGACTTCAGTAGATAGTTCTGTGGTTAAATCTACTCCGTGTAGCTCAGCGCCTAATGCGCCAGCAATTGGCTTAACTGTAAACATAATAGTCCTCACTAATATTTTTTCTACGAATTACTAAGATGAAATTTATTGTTAATTACTGCGGTAAATTCTTGTAGTGACTTAATAATTACCATGAAGAGAAAATTAACATAGATGATTAATAAAACGCATGTCCACATCAGCTAATATGATGGGACCAATAGAGGAAGGTTAGAAATTCGCCTTAGATCTAAAATAGATGCCGTTTTTAGCACCTAATATCTGATGATTTTAGAAACGAGCAGTATTATTCTCCCATTTGTCTCACACTCCAGAGCCAAGCGGGCCAACTTAACGCTAGCCCCTGTCTTTGTCTTTGAGTAAGAGTGATGCCAATGTAGATTATCGAACTATTGCTGCCCCTATTACAACAAACATGCTGCCACACAACCGATTGAACCCTTTGCCACTGCGCTCAATTTTAGGGCGAACTTTGTGCGCCATGCGCGCCAGCAAGTACTCAACAAAGAACTCCACCACAGCAAATGTTATCGCCATAATAAAAAACTGCGGTAATAGATCGCGTTCGGCGTCGATGAATTGTGGTAAAAATGAGCCAAAAAATAACATAACCTTAGGGTTAGATAGTGCAGCCAACAAGCCCAATCGAAACAAGCTTAATCCACTCTTTGGTGCTTCGTTGGTCGTTTCAGACAGCTGCATGCTCGGCGCACGCCACAATTGAATACCAAGCCAAATTAAATAACCTCCCCCCAACCATTTAAGTACAGTGAGCGCGTGAGTTGAGGCTTGCAGCAATGCACCAATCCCAAACATTGATAAGGCAATAACGGCGACAAACCCTATGACACCACCGCCGACCGTATAAAGTGCCTTTTTATGGCCGTACTGTGCACCATGTGACAGTGCCAGTAAGCCGTTAGGACCCGGGGCGAGAGATAAGCCAACCACCGCAATTAAATATATTAACCATGTTTCCCATATCATCATTTGTCTCCTGCGACTAATTGAACACTGGGCTAGTGTACGCGGAACACTACAGATTCAATGGTGCAAACTGGACCCTTTAAGGTACTATGTGGACAAAATAAAATGAAGACTAAATTTAGAAGTTGGGACTAGTTATGACTAACGACACCTGCATTACTGAACCACCATTACCCGATGGCACAATAATGGCGCCAGATGTACGATTTTTACTGCTGCCATTACCAGAGTTCACGCTCCTGCCATTTAGTGGGTTTGTCGATAAATTACGTTTCTCTGCCGATGAAGCTGATAACAGCCAACAGCGTTATTGCACCTGGCAAGTATTGGGCCTTAGTCGGGGATTAATCACCGCTAGCAGTGGTATAGCAGTCGATGTGCAGGTTAGCGAAGACGACGTTGACCTATCAAACTATGACTACCTGGTGGTATTTGGCAGTAGGACACCGCGTATAAATCTCGATGGGGCAGCACAATATGGCTCGTTGCTGCAACGGGCATCAGCACAAGGTTTGACCATTGTCGCTATCGACAACGCCAGTTTTTTGTTAGCGGCTTGTGGTTTGCTCACGGGCTACAAAGTTAGCCTGCACTGGCGGCACGAGCAGGAGTTTAGGGCTGCATTTCCGCGGATAACGCTTCGCAGCGAGCAACTATATTGCTTAGATGGCAAACGCGTAACGTGTGGTGGAGGCACTGCCGCGATTGATTTGGCGGTTGAATTGGTATCGCGACACTGTGGCCGGACCCGAGCCCTCAAAGGGCTGGCCGATATGTTGGTTGATGAAGCCAGAGAGCAATTACACAGCCTTAAGTCTCTTGATCAAGACGTGTCACAAGAACGCCATATTGGACGGGCGATTAGTTTGATGCAAAATCATTTAGCAGAGCAAAAGACAATGAATGAAATAGCCGCGCTTATTGGGATTAGCCGCAGACAGCTTGACCGTTTATTCAACCGCCTATTTGGCCAAACGGCTTACGAATACTGGACCGAAATGCGATTACAACATTTTTGTTGGCGTCTGAAAAATACCAACTACAGCCTTGCGGTTTTGGCCGATGAAATCGCCATTCAAGACACCAGTTATTTATGCAAGTTGGTAAAAAAGCGTTTTGGTTCCAGTCCTAATAAATTACGAAAACAACGGGGCTGATATTTACGAAAGCATTAGACATGATTTCGTTAGGCTTAGATTTAAAAATTAGAAACAATGCGAACGAAATTATTCTTTATTGATATAAACTAAAAATAGTAATGTCCACACCGGATGGTTCACAACAGGTGTGGATAGCTTGTTAGTGAGGTTAAGTAAAGCGACTTCCTGTCTTAAAGTGACCGACCAAATCCCGTAACTTAACCGACATTTGTTGCAGTTCTTGGGTCGAATTCACCGACTGCTCGGTGCCACCAAGTGTCATTTCACACAGTCCATCAATCTCAATGACATTTTGTTCAATGTCTTTTATCACACTTTGCTGCTGGCTAACGGCAGATGCAATATGTGAGTGCATCGATTCCACTTCATTAACTAAACTTAAGATTTGGTCAAGTTCATTTGCGGTTTGATTAACCAAGGCAATGCCCCGCCCGGCATTATCAAGTGAGCTATTAGCTCTGTTAACCGATTCGTCTGCCGCGCTTCGTAGCTGAGCCATTTTATCTTTAATATCGACCGTTGCCGCCTGAGTACGCGATGACAGTGTTCTAACTTCGTCAGCGACCACAGCAAAGCCACGACCTTGCTCGCCCGCTCGGGCCGCTTCTATTGCGGCATTCAATGCTAATAGGCTCGTTTGTTCGGCAATACCATTAATAACATCAAGCACACCGCTTATCTGATCTATTTCGACAGACAGTCGGGCAATTGAATTTGTAGACTCTCTGGTGTCTTGTACCAATTGGTCGATTTCAGTCACTGATTTTTGAGCACTGCCAGCCCCCGTTACTGTCGCTTTACCTGCGTTGCTCATTGTTATCAAGGTGTCGTTACTGCCTCGGGCAACCTCGTCAATCGACACCGAGAATTGTGTCATCGCGCTGGCAATATTCTTGGTCATCAATCGCTGTTTTTCCATGCTAGTTGATGTGTCACCTGAACTTTGTTGCAGGTTTGACGCAACCTGAGTTAAATTAGTCGCCGTGGTGCTAACTTCCATGACAACGTCTTTAATATTGGCAATAAAAGTATTAAAAGCCTGGGATAGTTCCCCTATTTCATCTTTGCGCGTTGCACTGTCGAGCTGGATGCTAAGATCACCATCGCCTTGCGCTATGTCTTTAAAAGAATTAACTAGGTGCTCAATTGGGTTAACCAATAATCGAGAAACAAAAACACCAAACACTGTTGCCACTATCAGTGCAATAACAACGACAATTGCAGTATTTTTTGCCAGACTTTCTAATATGTTTTTTTCGTCAGCAAACGCTTCTTGTACACTAATTTCAGATATTAATGCCCACTGCTGATCTTTAATATTAAGTGGTGTGTAGGCTGACAATACTTGCTGGCCATAGTAACCCTGGGTTTCAATAACTCCAATGCCACCCGCCAACGCCTTGTTTGCGCTGTATGAGTCTATTACCTGCAGCGTTACCGCAGTTTTTCTGTTTTTAATTGACTCAAGATTATCTTGCCAGCCCGTCGCAACAACTTCCTCAAAGTATCGGCTAGGATCTTCTAGCAACAAACGCGCTTGGGAGCGTAATTTTTTGTCTGCACCAACTAAATATACTTCACCAGTTTGGCCAAGACCAACATCAGACCATTTACCTGAACTGGTCATAATTGTCGTCACGCGATCCAACGGAAGTTGTATGACAAGTGCGCCAATTATTTTATCTTGCTCAACTACTGGCACTGACATAAAAGCTGCAGGAGCGCCGTATGCTGGCTGATAGGCCGATAAGTCGGTGAGGTAAACCTGCGCCACAGAACCGTTTATTGCTTTGTTCCATGCACTGGCCAATCCCGAATCGGCTAAGGGGCCACTTTGCAACGAAGTGGCGTAATCAATATTTTTAGTGACCGAATAAATAACCCGACCAGCGACATTAACTAGTAACACGTCAGGAAAGCCAAACTCTTGCTGTATTTTTTTTAACTCAGGATGATACTCGCCATGGTAGACATCATAACGGGCACTAAATTTACCTTTTTTCTTTGCTTGATTGAGTGCTTGCTTAGCGTCCAGTGAATTAGAATTTTGACTTATGTAGCGTGCTTGATAAAAACGTGCAGGATTGTCTAATGCGCTTAACACCGTGGTCACTTGTGCATTATTTAATGAAGGATCTTGTGCTTTGGCCCGCTGTAAATATGCGCCATTATAAAAATTATCAAGACTTTGCTGTTCGGTGTCATCAGCTTTTATATCTAGATTAAAGGATTTCGATAAATACCCAGTCGCCTTTACCGTAAGATCATCGCTGGCAATACTTCTAACGAGCATTTCTAAATCACTAAAATAGTTAATGACTTGATCTTTTTTCATTTCTCTAACGGCAACTAACTTTGCTGAAACCGCGTCGTTGAGCGTCGCATTTATCTGACCGGAGGTTGAGTAGCTAATAACTAAGCTAGCGCAAAGAAGTGGAATAATGCCGATGGATATTATCGAAAGAAGAATCCGAGTTTTTATTGTCATATTAAAGCTCTGTTAATTTGGCTTTTTTATTTTAATATCCTTGTGTCTCTATATGTTTCCCTACGTATTTGTAGTCTGTGACATTAAACACCTTTTTCATTAAAGTCTATACTTGCTCAGCAAATGTTAATGCATTGTTAAGTTTTAAGGTGTTAAACAACCATTAAAATTATCTCGACAAGTAAAGCATATTATTACTAACCGATGTAGATTGCTGTAAGCTGTAGCCGGCAACTGTACAGTTCGTATACTGGTTTAGATCGTTAGAGAGATTAATTTATGAAAACATGTAATTCGTGCGGCAAATGCTGCATAAAATACAGTAATGGCGCTTTGTCAGCTTCTGCCCAAGAAATTGAGATGTGGGAAGTATTTAACCCAGATATTGCTGAGTATGTGCGTGATGGCGAAATTTGGGCTGATCCTATCAGCGGTAAGCTCTTTGAGCTTTGCCCATTCTTACGTAAAAGTACCGATGCAAGATCCGTAGTAAAATACAGCTGTGATATTTACTTCGATCGCCCTGACGATTGCAAATATTATCCTTCAAACGTGCAAGAAATGATTAACGACCAATGTGAAATGATTGAAGAATCTGACCATGTTGATTTAACCAAAGCGCAAAAACAGCTCGATATTATAATGATTGATAGTCGATAAACTAAGGTTTAGTTGATTATGATAAAGTCTATGTTGGTTTGTATTCTATAACGCCACAGAAACATATTTTAGATTATAAAAATAAATAGTTTACTTCTTAGGCTATTAGCTATATAGTTGCGCCGTTACATATTCTCCTCTCGTTTATCTAACTGATTATCTATGATGATAATCCTTGTTTTGTCTTTCCCTTTCACAGTCAGTCATCACTCAAATTTTTAAGCTTCAATTGTTGTCTGAGTTATCGAGATCAAACCTCGTCTTAAGTTGATATATATAAATATCTAAAAGTTTTCAAACAATAATTCTGCTTTCCTTATTTCTGCGTTTAGCGCAAATTAAAAAAGAGTTTTATTATGTCTTATACATACAACGGTACGGTTTATTCAATTAAATCACCAATCACATCTATTTCAGTAAACAAGAATAATGTTGTTGTTACCGATCAAAATGGTGCTAAGTTTATCGAGTTTACTAACCTAAACGATTCTAAGTGCTTCTTAGCTTGGGTATATCAAGCTTAAATAGTTGCTGCAGTTGATTCTGCACGGCCAATTAAGGGCATCAATGCAAAGCCAGCCTTACTGACTTTTATTATGACTTACTTGGCCGCCACAATATTTCCTACTCTTTTTGCCTTAATCTACATCACCTGACGGTTCTATAAATTTATAACAGTCCAGACACATGCTTGAGCTATGTTGTAGTTAAGGCATGCTAGGCAATACTATTTATAGATAGGCTGGCGATGCAACGTTTATATCGTTTTCAATAAATTGATCAAAACTTTGAGTAAGTACCTGCCCATTTGGCCAGTGTAGCTCCACTGTCCCTAATAATGGTTGATACCTCGCAGTGTACAATGTGCCCCAACCATGCCAGTCACTCTGTTTTCTCAATAATGGAGCCTTTAAAAACAAATTAACTAAGGGAGTCTCGGCCTGGCGTGGATCTGCTAAATGCGTCGATAAGTACTGCTCGCGTGCGTAACTGTCGGCAATCGCGTCAAGATCTTCAATAATACCACCTTGTTGGTGATTCGTGGCAAAGGCAGCAGAATGAACTTTTACGGCTTCACCTGGGCAAATAATAATGGTCTTGGCATGACCAGTGCGATCGACGACGGTAATATTATAGGGCATATTAATCGGAATTCGCTTTAAGACATTAATCGCTTGTTGTGAACTACTGCAAAATTCCAGTATATAGCGCAGCACTATAGTAATGGCGAAACCATCACCACGCTTTGGGCTGCCACCGTAGGCTAACGAAATAGCCAACCCATGCTCATTCATGCCATCAATGATCCCCCACAAACAATCGGTCATTGCTATTACTTTTGTGCCATTCCAATTCGAGTGTAGTAGTAGACGATCACTTAACTCCTGCGGGAAATCGTAATTTCTGACTAACTCAACACCATTATTTGTCTTACAGGCCTGCGAACATCCCGCCCGAAAGGATGGAGGGTTATACAAACTTAAAAATGCCCCGGTGATTTCGCTGGCACCCAATACATTACACAAACCATCATAAGTTGCTAATAATTCTGGCATAAATTGTTGTAATTTCGCTCGACCAGTTGCTGCGCTTACCGGCTTAGGAGCTCTGCTTAGCCAACGATGATATGCGGGCCAAGCTTGTGCATAAGTAAGCGCTAATTTATCTCCGAGATAATGCTCTATCCGCGAAGAAAACCCTAATATAGGGACTTTTTTACTCATGATTTGAGGTATTGCTTAAGTTCAGAGGTCACTTTGTTCCAGCGTGAGATACCCGCTAGATCAGTTTTTTTTTTTGAATCTTCATCAGTCAAGCTATTTTCGCTTGGATTAACTATCTCGATACCATCAACTTGTGGGCTAGCGAACGCTTCAAATCCACCAGCTGGCGATGTTAGCAATTCGTTGGTCTCTATCGTGTTAAAAGGTGCAGCAACGTCACTTTGTGCAAGACTGTGCCGAACAATTGAACTAGGCTGTTTCGCTATTTTGTATTTACCATCACGACTGGGCTTTTCTAACGGCCCTAAGCTATTAAGATAACTATTGTCTCTTTGCGCTTTGTTATAGACAGTAAAATTTATTTCGCTATCTCTAAAACTCTTTAGCGGCTGCCCCAGACTACGTAAGCCAGTTTCTCTTTGACGACGCACCAAATCAAAATCAAGTTCAGTGACCAAATACTCATTAGTTTCTCCCGCTTGATGTATCACTCTTCCAGCGGGATCTATAATGCAAGACTGACCGACGCCACAAACTCCTAACCCATTAATATCAATAATATAACTTTGAAATAATGCCCCGCTACTGCGAGCAAGATTGAGCTCGATGTCACGATCATTACTGCCAGTCAGTACAGGATGAATAATAACCTCAGCCCCCATAGTTGTCAGTGTTCTAAGCACTTCGGGGAACCACATGTCATAACAGATACAAACACCAAACCGGCCGACATTGGGCACATCAAAAACGACAAAGTCTTCACCCGCGGTAACACCTTCTTCAAAGGGGCAAAATGGAAATAGCTTACTGTGGCGCGCAATAACTTCACCTTGAGGGTTTATTACTGGCGCAGTATTAAATATAGCGTTATTGCGTTGCTCAAAAAACGAGCCCGGTATTAACCAAATATTATGTTTAAGTGCCATCGCGCAAAAACGTTGCTCTGTGATGCCTGGCATAGGTTCAGCAAAGCTATGAAGTGGACCATGCGCAGCTAACTCACTAACAACAACCATTTCTACCCAAGGATAAAGATTCATTAACACATCAATACGCTCTTCAATAGCATTGACATTATTACCGTGCTGTAAGTTCATTTGAATGCCAGCAATACCAAACGGTGTCATAAGTGCGAGTCCTTTTTATTATCATTAATGAATTTATTGGCGAATAAGCCACGTATAGAATAACAAGAATACACTCAAGATATAAATAGTATCTTGAGCAAAGCCTGCATTCCATGCCTTAGGTTTAATTTTTATTTTGACACCGTACTTTTATCTTGTTTTTGTCGCAATTGAGCGATTAAAACACAATTAAATTTAGATTAAGAGTAGCTATGCTGGAAAGTTTCCTATACTTGGCATTAGTTAGGTTTGAGTGCTTAAAGGTTCATGCATGTAAAGACGTTCATAGACGATTTCAATCGTCAGTCCACAAATTATCTTTTGAAATACAGCAGTTAAAAAATTTAATAACTCAATGGATTAATAAATGAGCATTAATTAAACCCGTTCTATAATTTAAAATCAACAAACATAGAGAAGACCATAACCATGTCTAAAGTTGACAATAAAAATACACAAAAAATGATCGGCTTTTACCACCAGCTTAATAATAAGCGTCAAGATACTTGGGTTAAGTTAAAAAAATACACCTTTCATCTTTCCAACATTGACGTAAAAAGTGAAGGGGTAAGACGTCTCAAAAAAGCAGTGGAACTTTCACTTATCTCTCTTGAAACAATAGAAGATTATACGGCCTTCCCATCGAAGGAAAATTTTCGCTATTTAAAAGAAAGATTCGAGCAAGAAGATTATATCGCGCTATCCCATGGCGTTTCTCAGATCCATTATTTTTTAGAAAATGGTACCTACAGACGTAAAGATGTCGATCTATCGCTTTCAAACCACAGTATTGAAAACGAAGAGAATACTCACGAAAATATTTCGGGTGCTAAAACTTCGCGAGCTAAACCATATTTTGAAGTACTGATTGTCGATAACTTAATTGTAGATGCCGAGAATCAGTTATTAAACTCAGTACGTTCGATGCGCCATCCTGACGACCAGTTTAATTACACGCCTATTGTCGTGCCCAGCTTTGAAGATGCCATTATTGCTATTTTGATTAACGCAAACATTCAGGCCTGCATTTTACGCCCAGGTTTCCCGATGAAGTCTGAACGCAACAGTGGGCTTGTTTCGCATATAGTGGCAGAGATAGACGATAAATTACGTAAATATATTTATAACAGCAAAAATCAAGGCAACGAGCTTGGTCGGCTAATTAAGTATTTACGTCCAGAATTAGATTTATACCTAATTTCAGATATGGCCACGGAGTCAGGCAATCAGGATGATGGCTATTTTAATAGGGTATTTTACAGCGAAAAATCAAGTCTTGATATGCATCATAGTCTATTAGGTGGTGTTGCCGCCCGTTTTGATACACCGTTTTTTTCGGCACTTAAAAAATATAGTCGCCGACCGACTGGCACCTTTCATGCGTTGCCAATTTCCCGCGCCAAATCAATCGAAATGTCAAATTGGATAGGCGATATGCTCGATTTTTATGGCACCAATATCTTTCTTGCCGAAACCTCGACAACGTCTGGCGGTCTTGACTCATTATTGCAGCCAACCGGGCCGTTGAAAAAAGCTCAGGAATATGCCGCTAGAGCTTATGGCTCACGTAGTTCATATTTTGTGACTAACGGGACATCTACCGCCAATAAAATTGTTGTTCAGGCGTTAGTTCAACCTGGGGATATTATATTGGTCGATCGCGATTGTCACAAATCACATCACTACGGCATGGTCCTAGCTGGCGCCCATGTTAAATATTTAGACTCTTACCCCCTTAATGACCTTTCTATCTACGGCGGTGTGCCACTTAAAGAAATAAAACGAACTTTATTGAACTATCAAGCGTTAGGACAGTTAGATCGGGTAAAAATGTTATTACTAACTAACTGTACTTTTGACGGTGTTGTTTATAATGTGCGTCAGGTGATGGAAGAATGCTTAGCGATTAAGCCCGATCTGGTGTTCTTATGGGATGAAGCTTGGTTTGCCTTTGCTAGTTTTAACCCTATTTATCGTACACGAACGGCAATGTCTTCTGCTGCTTCACTTAACCGACGCTACCAGCGGACAAGATATCATCAAAAATATCAGGTTTATAAAAATAAATTAGCCAAAATTGATGACAATAATAAAACGGCGTGGATGCTTGAAAACAAGCTGTTACCCGATCCTGAGCAGGTTAGAATTCGCACGTATACTACGCAATCGACCCACAAAACACTGACCGCATTACGCCAAGGGTCAATGATCCATATCTTCGATCAAGATTTTCGTCAAAAGGTAGAAAACACCTTTAATGAAGCCTACATGACGCATACTTCGACCTCGCCAAACTATCAAATTTTAGCGTCACTAGATATCGGCCGACGTCAAGTTGAACTTGAAGGTTACAAAATGGTGAATAAGCAGCTAGAGCTTGCGATGACCTTGCGCCAGACAGCCTATCAAAGTGAGCGATTGAAAAAATATTTTGATGTCTTAGTCAATAAAGATCTAGTCCCAAAAGAGTTTCGTCAATCAGGTGTTGATTCGTTTTTTAATGTAAAAACTGGTTTTAGCCAAATGGAAAAAGCTTGGGCTGACGACGAGTTTGTGGTCGATCCAACTCGGATCACAGTCCATATTGGCAAAACAGGAATCGATGGTAATACTTTTAAAGACAAATATTTAATGGATAAACATGGTATTCAAATAAACAAAACGTCACGCAATACCATTTTGTTTATTGTAAACATCGGGACATCGCGAAGTTCTATCATTTATTTATTAAATTGCTTACATAAAATTGTTACTGAATTAGAAGTCCGTGAGTTAGAAATGAGCCCCGCTGAACGAGCTCTGCATAAAAAACGCGTTATTTCATTAACTAAAGAGTTACCGCCATTGCCAGACTTTAGCTGCTTCCATCACGCTTTTTGTCCAGGTAAAGATTTAGGCTCAACCGAAGGGGATATTCGCAAGGCCTATTTTCTATCGTATGACGATGATAATTACGAATACGCCAATCTAGACAATGGTGAGCTCGAAAAGCAAATGAAAAAAGGTAGAGAGTTCGTATCTACCACTTTTATTATTCCCTACCCTCCTGGTTTTCCAATTTTAGTGCCTGGGCAAGTGATCAGTCAGGAAATTTTAGAATACATGAAAGCATTAGACGTAAAAGAAATACATGGTTACAACCCTGAGCTTGGCTTAAGCGTGTTCACTGAAAAGGTACTAGCTAAGCTAGAGAAAAAAAATAAAATGAGGCGTAAATATGACAAATTGAGCGCAAAGGAAGTCACAAAAATAGTCAAGTAGCAGCGCTGCCTGAAAATGATGTAACACAAATTCAATAAGATATAACAATAATCGTACTAAGAGGTATGACAATGGAAAAACTCAATGGTTTAACTGACATTTATAAATTTTTTCGTACTTATAAAAAACCCATTTATTTTGTCTCTGCGACACCGTTTAATATTTTAGGCCTCGGTCAATTAGTACCGACCCTGCGCTATATTAATTATTTCGACTGCTTTGATGGCGTTCACCATAGAGTGTTTATTCCTAAAGATCGTGGCGCCCCTGAGTTTACTTCTTTGGAAGACGTGGTTAATCACTTGCTCGATCATCAAGAAACACGTGATTACATGAAACAACGCCCTAAAGGCGGTCATATGATGGCTGTTATGTTTGATGAAAAAACCGAAAAATTAGCAAAAGAAATTGGCATTAAAGTAGCTATGCCTCCACACGAATTAAGAAATAGACTCGATTCAAAAATAGTTACTACGCAAATGGCCAATGAAGCTGGCGTAGCGAGTGTTCCCAATATATTAGGGCAAGCACAAAGCTATCAAGAGTTAACTCAATTGGCGAAATCCGCCAAGCTGGGCAAAAATTTAGTGGTTCAAACTCCTTATGGTGATTCAGGTAAAACCACCTTCTTTATTTCTTGTGAGAAAGACTGGGACGAACATGCTAAATTAATTATTGGTGAAGACATCAAGGTGATGAAGCGCATTGACCCACGTTGTGGAACAGTTGAAGCGGTAGCAACTAAACATGGCACTATAGTGGGACCTATCTTAAGTGAGTTAGTCGGTCATAAAGAGTTAACTCCCTTTAAGGGAGGCTGGTGTGGTAACGAGGGTTTTGTCAATATTCTTAATCCTAGGGCACGTACAAAATTAGAAACAATGGTTAAAAAATTCGGTGAACGGCTTTATAGTGAAGGATATAAAGGCACTTTCTGTATCGATTATTTAATCGATAAAAAAGATGGTCGTATGTACCTTGGTGAGCTTAACCCACGTATTAGCGGCGCTTCGCCAATAACTAACCTGCTGACACAAAAATATGGTGGTGTACCGTTATTGATGTTCCACTTATTGGAACACATGGGCATAGACTATGACATTAACATTCGTGAGATCCAGAAGCGTTGGCGAGACTTTGATACATGGAGCCACGTAATCTTCAAACATACTGGTGACGATGTCAGGATCCTCAATCAAGTACCACGGTCGGGGATTTGGAAAACAACGGAGAATAACGATGTTGAATTAATCCGCCGTACTGCTGACTGGAGCAATGTTTCTGGCATGAATGAGGCATTTTTCCTGCGTATATTAGGCCCTGGTGAATATATCTATAAAGGTGCAGACATGGGCGTATTACTGGTGAGAGGACATTTGCAAAACGAGAACGATAAATTGACACCTCGTGCTAAAAATTGGGTGTCAGCGATGAAGGCGCAATTCCAATCTTCGAGCTTAGGTACGCAAGATCACCCCACACTAAGTGACAAAGACATGCTGACGAAGATTTTTTAGTTAAATCAGTCGCCATTAAAGTAGATTCAAACGAGCAATCGCTTACGTTTGAATCTACTTTTACCTTTAATAAAACAAAATTTTTACAATTATTCGGCCACCAACAATCATAAATAAAATCCTCATATCTGAATTTATTGTCCATGACTTATCGATACCCGATCGCCGTAATTGATCCAGCATGTTTACCAGTATATACGCGTCAATAATCAACTTTATATCGAGCCTGTAATTGATCCTTGTCAATGCTATCTCTTCGATTAAGCACAAGATATTACTAGTGATTAAGTAAAAGGAGAACAACATGAAAGCAGCGGTTATTAATGAATTTAAAGGTAAGTTGACCATTGAAGAACGCCCTATTCCTCAGGTTGGTGCAAAAGATGTTCTGGTAAAAGTACATGCTTGTGGAGTATGTCATACCGATTTACATGCCTGTCACGGCGATTGGCCAGTAAAGCCGACGTTACCACTAGTACCGGGTCATGAAGGAGTTGGCGAAATTGTTAAAATTGGTTCTGAAATTCATCACCTATCCATCGGTGACCGAGTCGGGATCCCTTGGTTATATTCAGCCTGTGGTCAATGTGATTATTGCCTCGAGGGTAAAGAAACACTTTGCCTGTCACAACACAATGCTGGTTACTCAGTCGATGGTTCATTTGCACAATATTGTCTGGCAAATGGTCAATACGTGGTAAAAATTCCAGACAGCTTGAGCTATGTCGAGGCAGCTCCGTTATTTTGTGCAGGGGTGACTACCTACAAAGCGCTTAAAGTCAGCGAAGTAAAACCCGGCCAATGGATGGCTATTGTTGGCGCTGGCGGTTTAGGGCATTTAGCTATCCAATATGCCGTTGCAATGGGCATGAAGGTAATTGCTGTCGATACCGGTCTTGACAAAATGGTGCTCGCTAAAAAGCTAGGTGCTACTCATTGCATTGATTTTATGCAGGATAATCCCTCTGAAAAAATTCAAGAGTTAGTGGGCGGCGTCCATGGGGTTGTTTGTACAGCAGCGTCTAAAGTAGCTTTTGAAGAGTCTTATCGAAGTGTCCGTCGTGGTGGTACGTTGGTATTGGTCGGCTTACCCGCAGAAGAAATGCCAGTGCCAATTTTTGACACAGTACTCAACGGCATCAAATTAGTGGGTTCGATTGTCGGTACACGTAAAGATCTAAAAGAATGTCTTCAATTTGCGGCCGATGGTGACGTTAAAGCTATTATCGACGTTAAATCGATGCATGATATTAATGAAATATTTAACGATATGGAGCAAGGAGAAATCACTGGGCGTATAGTGATCAGTATGGATTAAAAATACTCTTTATTAAAAATAGTCTTCATTAAAAAATTGTATTCATTATTTAAACTTAGCCACTGTGTCAACAGTGGCTATAAAGCCACCGATACACTGCAATCAGGTTAGCTAACCTGATTGCATATAAGTCTAGTAATACCAATTCCATTATTTACCGTGAAAAATGATCACATTTTTTATGGAATTGGTATAAGTATTAGTTATAACCACGGACATATGTTGCTGTGACATTATCGTGGTTTCGTACCGCATAAGATTTGGCTGTTATGCTCAAGCTTTTTGAGGTTGCTGTGCGCTTTTCAAAAATCGGCACTTGGTTGCGCAGGTGATTACTTTGATCATTTCTTAATAGCTGAGTTTTATTTTTCACTAGAATGTCCTTATTCTTAAATAACTCGGTTTGTTTGGTTATATTTTAACCGAACAAAATCGAAATCGCTAGATTTTATTATGATAATTAATAATTAGTTAGCGAACAAACCCTTGTTTTATTATGGCTGATTTTTTCAACGGTGAAAATAATCAAGTTACACCGTAATACTTGTTTACTTTAATGGCACGAGTGTTTCACTTTTGTGTTCAAGATCCAGATGTTGATGACTAGTTTACATCAACTTAAAATCAATCTAGCCAGACACTCAATAGCAGAGTACACTGCGCGCAAACAGCCAGTATGCTCTGCTATTGAGTGTATTTTAAAAGCTACCAGCAAAGTTTTAGGCTGATTAGAATTGTTATGAGGAAATACCAAAGATGTCAGACAGATTTCGAGTAAGCGAGACAAGCACCCTGCTACTTTTTCTTAATACCAAGTTACAAGGTTGGTCAAGAAAGAAAATCAAACAACGGATGCAACAAGGTTCCGTGATAGTTAATGGTGAGTCTGTTGTTAAACACGATCATCCACTTAATGTTGGCGACAATCTTGAAGTACTGGCTGCGGGCAAGAGTTATGTCGCCCGTAAAACCCAGCAAGGAAGTCATCAATTAGACATTTTATATAGTGACCGAGACCTAATCGTGATCAATAAACCTGCGGGTTTATTGTCGGTTGCTACGGCGAAGGAAAACAAACTTCACGCGTTGGCCTTGTTACGTAATCAGCTGTCTCAAGCTAAGCAACCTGTTAAATTATGGCCGGTGCATCGACTTGATCGAGATACCTCAGGTGTGTTGATGTTTGCGACCTCTCGAGAAATGCGTGAGGCTGTTAATGCCAAGTGGACTGAAGCTGAAAAAACATATCAGGCTGTGGTTGAAGGCACTCCTAAGCCAGCAAGCGGTACTATTGATCAAGCGCTTCGATTAGATGCCAAGCAATACAAAATGCATGTTGGCGCTCACCCAGATGCTAAAAATGCTATTACTCATTACAATACAGTACGTACTGTTAATCAGCGTTCTTTGCTTGAAGTGAAATTAGAAACCGGTCGTCAACACCAAATTCGCGCGCATTTGGCTTGGCTCGGTTATCCTATCGTCGGAGACCCGCGTTATGGTACTGACGGCCCCCGCATGGGGCTTCATGCACACCGCTTAACCATTACCCAGCCGATAACGGGTGAGCGACTCAGCTTCGAAGCGCCTCAGCCAAACGATTTGATTACTTTATTAAGATAAACAAACGCTTCGGTTTAATGGTCCACCAACTTACTGGTGGGCCCAAACTCTATACCTGTCTGCTGCTTTCCTTATTTTATAACGTTTTCTACCAACTGCATTGGCTATATAATGGGAAGTTCTGTGGTGTATTTTAATGTTTCCATAGAAAAAGTTGAGGTCACATTGCTAAAGCCTTCAACGCGGTTAACGAGTTTTTTGTAAAAGGTATCAAATTGAGCAATGTCAGCCACTTGTACTTTCATTATGTAATCATAATCGCCAGATATTCTATGAAAATCAACTACCTCTTCAAACCCGGATACAGTCTCAACAAAATTGTGATACCACTTATCTGAATGATTAGCTGTTCTAACCTGCACAAAAGCTGTAAACGATACCCCTAGCTTTACCGGATCAAGCAATGCCACACGTTGACACAAGACCCCGCTGTCCTCAAGGCGCTTCAAGCGTTTCCAGCACGGCGTTGTCGTCAGGTTCACCGCTTGTGCTAAATCAGCCAAAGATAATGACGCATCTTTTTGTAACAATCGAAGTAATGTTCTATCGATTTGATCAAATTTATCCACGAGAGTTCCTTAAATAGCCATAATGGAGAATAATTTTCTCCATTATGGCTATTTAAGGGCAAAGAAGACAAAGTTTTTCTCCCTGAAGTTAGTAATAATATGACTTCTTACAATAAACAATCATATTATGTGCCAAAGAGATGGTACCTCTGGAGAAATTGATGAACAAAAGCCATTTACCCTTATTGTTGTTTTGCTCGGTTTGCCTGATATGGGGGACAACATGGTTTGCCATGGAAATAGCTGTCGCAACGATCCCTCCTATATTTGCTACCGCGTTACGTTTTTTGATTGCCGCGCCAATATTAATTATTCTGGCTAAAGTATTAAAACAACCTTTATTATTTCCAAAGCAGCAAATGAAATGGATGCCTATTGTGGCTGTTTTCTATTTTGCGATTCCATTTACGTTAATGATATTTGGCGAGCAATATATTTCTTCTGGGTTAGCGTCAATTATATTCGCCAATATGCCTATAGCCGTCATGATCACCTCTAGCCTATTCCTTGGACTTAGATTAGCAAAGTTTCAAATTGCTGGGTTGTTGCTGGCTGTTATCAGTTTATCGCTAATCTTAGTTAATGAAATGAATCTTGGTGGCGATGATTATTTATTGGGGTTCTCGGCATTAGGTGGCGCAGTAATCATGCATGCCATAATGTACGTGATGGTTCAAAAGTATTGCGGTGACATTCCAGTATTGACTTACAATGCCCTGCCTAGCCTTTTAGCAGCTTTATGTTTGTTTGCATCGTCATTTTTGCTAGAACAACCTGATTTGTCGGCGTTTTCTGTTGATTCAACTATTGCTGTTGCTTATTTGGGTGTTTTTGCCAGTGTTGGCGGCATTGTTGCTTATTTCAAACTAGGCCAAGTATGTACACCATTTACCGCGTCTATTTGTTTTTTATTGTTTCCTGTCGTGGCACTGGTTCTATCGACCAGCGTTACAGGTAGTAGTATTTCGACACAATCTATTGCTCTTATGTTGCCTCTATTAACCGGAATATTGATAACCAAGACAGATAAATCATTTTGGAACTTTTTACTTAAAAAGCCACGATTGTTTCAAAATAATTAACCTAGGGTTTTAACACCGTTCTAAATATCGTTTAGCTCACCGCATATCACCTACAAAGCCTGCTTAATTGCGTAATGTTGGTCAGTTAAGCGAATTATTATAACTTTAGTGGAATGTATGATGTGCTTTTAGGCTCCATCTCTTAAATGGATATTTATACATGCACACCAGCTACTTTTCTTTGCTTCGCCAAAGAAAAGTAGCCAAAAGAAAGGCGACCCGCTAATTTATCGCTGATCTTAAATGATAAATTGTCTATTCAATACCGTATTTGATCCGCATCCCTGCGGTAAATACTAAAAAATCATCCCTGATTTTTTCATTGGCCAATTTCTAATTTAAGGCGATAAAGAACGGGAGTTACCGCGCTTCATCGGCGGTATATGCCTTAACTGACTTGCATTAGTACCAGCGCTCGATTACTTGAGCCATTGACCAAGAATCAGCTGCTATTTTATCGACTTGAAGGACTAGATGATAATGGCTGCTTAAGACCGAATAAGCAGCAATGTTAATTGAAAATATAGTAGATAAAGTTGTAAAGCGGTCGACCAGCCACTGCCTACGGTGGTTAAAGTTTTTTCCGCTAACGTTATCATCACCACATAAATAACTGCGGCGAACACATCGGTTAATCACGTGATAAAAACTGGTTGCTGTTAAATCAATTTGCGAATGTCTTGCACGGGTCATACATCACCTTTGCTGGTTCAATGTAGCATTGGAGAGTATAGGACACAGATGGTTTAAATGCTTAGAATATGGCTAGGTTGCTGTTAAATCAATAATATAGTTATGGGTGTCCTGACTAGTCAACTCTTAGTGGGCTATTGTAGTTGTTTAGTAAAGCCAATGACATGGTCATTGGCTTTACCTGACCGATTGCTGGTTTATACTGAAACAGTATGGCCTTGCCAGCGGTAATGGTTGTTGGCTTTTTTAGTGACTAAGCCTTCCGCGAGTAATTGTTTGAATATGTCGTCGGAGTGTTCAGGGCTTATTGCTAAATAAGCGCAAAGTGCTTTTTTTGTACAATTTACTTGTTTAGAGTCAAGCGCCAAAATAGTTTTTTGATAAATACTCATCGGTTCGTCTAGCGTTGAGTTATTAACCTCTTGAGAATCAATTGAGTTATTGGCTAATGAATAAGGAACACCAATTAATTCTGGCACAACGCCGGTATCATCGATTGTAATGGGTTTTAGACGACGATACTGATGGCAAAAACGTTGTTCTTCACCAATTAAACCGATAAAAAATGCCGCAAAGAAATCAAGTAATACTGACAAGAAGATCACTAACGCTAATTGAGCTGTTTGGCTATCTACTCTTACTGAGCGGGCAATGCTGTCAATTAAACCAAGTACCGACCCTTGACTGATCACAGGTAAACTGTCGCGATCGCTAGCGAGTTGTTGCTGTTGTTGTCGCAGCTGATTATTTTCACGTTGGATCCGCTTTAAACCCGTCGCGATTAACTCTAATTCGATGTACTTTTTAGCCGCCTCATTATTGAGGGAAATCTGTTGATCTATAGATGCTATTTGACGGTTAAAGCTGTTCAC
>Ga0209396_1002344_pt1 | contig 20017 bp, 17 predicted proteins | sample GOMGulsemesocosm_6_FD_184638 | JGI IMG/M metagenome (GOLD analysis project Ga0209396, IMG submission 184638) | Methane-oxidizing microbial communities from mesocosms in the Gulf of Mexico - GOM8C Gulf of Mexico (SPAdes) (version 2) | ecosystem: Environmental > Aquatic > Marine > Cold seeps...
TTCACTACCCCAAGCGCCTCGATAATGAAAAAATGCAACATTCCAGCCATTGCTTCGTAATGTTTGAGCAGCATCAAGATTTTTTTCATTCCCTGGATAACCATGTAATAACAACACAGTAGGATGTGGTCCAACACCTGCAGGTTGATAAACAAAGCCAGACATGCGCTTACCATTTGAATTAATCGTTAACTCGGTCATTGTTGCCGGGTATTCCGCCATTTTTTTAGCATGAGCGAATACAGATATAGCAGTCATGACCAAGATGATGGTTAGTTGATTCAAATTCATCATTAAATTTTCCTTATAAATTGATACGTTACCGAAGCTTTACAGATAGTTTACCGACAATTTCCCACTATGCATACTTATACCAATTTCATTAAGTTATTGCCCACTTGTGGGGGTAAAATACTCCAAGGCTGCGTTGCTCTCAATCCCAATAGCCGGCTATTAGTCAATCGAGCGCCTTGCCCTGAATTATTTTTCCTGCGCACAACAAGATCACAAACTTAATGAAACTGGTATTAACTCAACGGTGGAATTAATTTTATAGATAATAAAGTAGAACAGCCTTTCTACTAGATAGCAGAAAGGCTGTGTTTTTGGTAATAATATTAATTTTTCTGGCTGTTCAATTGAGAAAACTTACTCACTAACTTTGAACAATACTTCAGGATTAACCATGGTTTTCATTTCAAGCACATTACCATTAGGATCTTCAATAAAAAAGGTTTCCTGTTCATATTCATTACCAACAAAACGGCGATAAGGTTGGTCTAAATAAGTTAGACCGGCCGTTTCAATACGTTGTTTTAATGCTTGAAACTCATCTTCTGGGAGATGTATGCCAAAATGAGGAACCGATACTGCCCCCATATCTACATCATGACGTACCTTGGGTATACTTTCTTCGCTCTGGTGTAACGTTAACTCGTTGCCCCAGAAGTCGATATCTACCCAACGTCCCTCTTCGCTATTGCCAGTCTCACAACCGAGCACATCGCAATAAAACTTTTTAGCTACATCTAAATCACCTGCTGGAATAGCAAGGTGTAAACAGTTAGACATGAAATTAACCTTTAATAATGACGACCTCTAAATTATATCTGTAATTAAATGGTTATCAAACTGTAATTAAAAACTAAGTAACTCAATTAGATAAACGAGTGGAAGGTTTTGTATACTTTAATCAACTATTGTTCAGCCAGTCCCTCTATTATAACTACTCATCTCTTCATGTATCTCGCTACTTTTTTGAGTTCAAAACCGATTAACTTGTTATAGCACCACTTATCATATTTTACCCCACACTATTAGCACATAGGCTTACTCTTTCGTCATTCAATTAAAGCCAATCAATATTAGATAAACTAATAAGAGAGTTAATAATGAAAGTATTCGATAAAGTCAGAAAAAAAATACACAAGTACACAACAGGTAGAAAAAATAGCGCAAAAGCGAATTTACCTGCCCTAGTTTTCATGGGAATAACAATCGCTTCCAACGCTTTTGCTGATGAAAAAACACCTGAAAACACCATGGTAAAAGTAAAAGGCCATGCTTTGCACATGATGAGCCAAGGGGAAGGTGAATTTACGGTAATATTTGAGTCCGGCTTTGGTAATGATTTATCTCATTGGCGTAGAGTCGCTCCTGCCATTAGCCAAAAGGCGAAAGTGGTAATCTATTCCCGTGCAGGTGCTGGTTTATCTGAAAAGATAACAACACCAAGAAGTTTAATCGAAAGTACCCAAGCGCTGAATGAATTGATCATCCGAGCCAAGTTAAAGCCCCCTTTTATATTGGTTGGGCACTCATATGGTAGCCATATCGTTCGTACTTATGCCGCTCGAAATCCGCAGAACATTGCTGGTTTAGTTTTAGTCGACCCTGCCAATGAACAATTTATCAGTCGTTTAAAACAACTAAATAACATTAAAACTGAAAAATTCTTAACGGTATATGAAAAAATGATCCCAAAAAGACTGCAAGCCGAAAGTAAAATATTAATGGCAATTGATGAAAAAGCAGCCTTACCTGACTTTGGTCCTTTGCCTGATGTCCCAGCTGCTATTTTAACGTCAATGGTGCAAGAGCATCCGCAATTTATTATTCATTCAAATGAAGGTAAAAAAATATGGCGAGAATTACACTCTAAGCTATTCAGTCAATTTACTACCGCTCGACACATAGTGACGATGAACAGTGGTCATAATATTGCTACGCAAGAGCCTGAACTTGTAATAGAATCAATAAATAAGGTCATTGAACAAGCAAGTAGTCTTTCACAAAAACAACAAATTTCAAGCGCAATGGCCGAAACAATGGCTCTTATTGAGCAAAGTGATTATGCCGCAGCAGAAAAGCTAGCTTTTGATTTTCTGACAAAATCATCACTTAATGATGGACAAATCAATGCCTTGGGTTATCAATACTTATCAACCAAAAACGCAGAGCATAATCAATTAATATTGGCTAAAATCATATTAAAATACAATATGATGAATAATCAAACATCAGCTAATGTATTTGATAGTTACGGGGAAGCATTATTGTCACTTAACAACCCTCAAAAAGCCAAGTTACAATTTTTACAGGCGATTAGGTTGATGGAGCTTAAAGATAAAGAGCATCGTACTATAAAAGGCTTTAAAGCGAATCTAGCCAAAGCTCAGCTAGCGATTGAATCAACTAAAAAGTAAGCTTTCATCAGCGGTAACAGCCAAAGCACTAGGAAATAATTCTCTGTCATGCCTCATAATTATAAAATAAACACTGAACAACAAAAACAAGGTCACCAGCTTAGGTTCTGGTTATTACAACTGTGTGGTTGGTTACCTTTTTATTGTTTGTTATTACCACTTTTTGGTGATAATTATTTTCTCTCGAGCAATAGCTTACTATTTGCATCGTCTATTACTTTCCTAGCCATTTTAGGGTCTTTACTGCTTAGAAAACTATTGTCGTTTTATAATAACAAAGTGAAAAAGAATAGCCTCTGGATTGTTATCATCTTGTTTGCAACACTTCCCGCCGCTATGGTAGTTGCTGGCTTTCATCAAGCTTTTTGGTTTGTAATTGAGTTACTATTTTCAGGTTTAAAGCCGCTTTATCAGAGTCAGCCATATTCTGTAATTAGCGGCTTAGTGTGGTTTGTTTATGTCTTTTGGAGCAGCTTATATCTACTGTTCACCAATCAAGAAAAATTAAGCCAAGCGATAATAAAACAGCAGAAACTAGAGTTGTTAGTCAAAGAAAATAAAATTAGTCGCTTATTAGAGCAGTTAAAACCACACTTTATGTTTAATACCATCAATAATATTCGAGCATTAATCCTCAAAGATACCGATAGTGCTCGTGAAATGTTATCAAGCTTTGCTGATATTATGCGTTATCAAATGAACAGTGATAATGATGCTCTGGTAACCTTGGAAGATGAGTTAGCTTTTGTTTTGGAGTTTATTGAACTTCATCGTTTACAACTAGGTAAACGACTTAATTTTATTCAAGACATTGATAGGTCATTGCTGACGCACTTTATTCCACGTATGGCGCTACAGTTACTGGTCGAGAATGCCCTAAAACACGGTTTTTCACAATCGGCAAAACCCGCAAATTTAATCATTACCATTACCTATGAACCACAAAGCAATAACTCCCAAGCATGGTTTTTATCCGTGCAAAATAACGGTACAATTGAAGATAAAAAGCCTGTTAGCGGTATAGGTTTAAAAAATTTACAAGAGCGATTAACGATGGCTTTTGACAATAACGCTCGGTTCACTCTAACAGAGAAAAACGAGCTAGTAGAAGCTAAAATATTATTTAGCTAATAGGTATCAACTTATGGAATGTGTTTATGATAAATGCTGTTATTGTTGAAGACTCAGAGCTTGCGCGATTAGAGTTAATCAATTTATTACAGGTTTATCCTGATATTAACATTATTGCTGAAGCTGAAGACGTCGCCTCAGCGATTGAAGTGATCTCTACAAGGTCACCAGATTTAGTCTTTATGGACATTGATCTGCCCGGTGGCAATGCTTTTGACGTTTTAGCAAAATTAGCGCTCGTTCCTGCGCTTATTTTCACCACCGCTTTTGATAAGTTTGCTCTTGATACTTTTGAGTTTAATACCGTTGATTATTTATTAAAGCCATTGAAAAAAGTACATCTAGATCGTGCACTTGCTAAATTCAACGCAAATAATCAAGCTGAACAACTGAAAAGTTCAGAACATCTTCTTGCTGCTAACAGTCAATTTTTTATTAAAGATGGTGATAAATGCTGGTTGATAAAAGTCGATGATGTTCGTTTTATAGAAGCGATTGGTAATTATAGCCGGGTATACTTTTCCACTCATTCACCGATGCATTATAGTTCATTACAAAAAGTAGCTGAACGATTACCTCCAACACAGTTTTTTAGAATCAACCGCCAGCAATTAGTAAATTTACATTATGTCGAGAAAATTGAGCCGTGGATCACTGGAGGGTTAAAGTTAACGCTCTCTTGCGGACAAGAGCTTGATGTCTCGAGAAGACAAGCCAACCACTTTAAACAATTGATGAGTTTGTAACCCTTTGCATAAAATGATTTTAGGATTTAATCAATTAATGAGAATGTTATCTTTAACATTTATGTTTCTATGCCTCAACTTACCTAAAACTCAAGCAATCGAAGTTAAAGTAGGCGTTGAAGACTTCGCCCCTTATTATATTTCAAAAGGCAATACAGGTATTATTCCTGACCTGATCAGTGCCGCATTTCGTTATATCCCAGATTATCAACCTAAATATATTTATGGGCATAAAAATCATCGGTTACTTGCTGAGTATCGCAAAGGTAACCTAGATGCCTTGCCCAACCTAAATGACTCTATGAGCTTTGACGGTTGCCGTTCAGATGCCATTTTTACTTATCGAAATGTTGCAGTGACTTTAGCCACTTCCGACATTACATTAAACAAAATATCGGATTTGGCGGAGAAGAAAATCGTGACATTTCAGGGAGCAAAAGCAGTATTTGGACCTGAGTTTGTACAAACGATTCAATCGAGCACTTACACAGAATTAACGAACTTTAACATGATGCCGCTGATGATATATAAAGGTTGGGCAGATATAAGCATTAGTGACCTGCTACTGTTTGTCCATAATTTGCAATACATCAAAGAAAAGCAAATTGAAACCAGTCATTTTCAGTATTTTGAAATTTTTCCTCCAACAAATATCTACATGGGATTTAGAGATAATACCGTATGTATATTATTTAATAATGCTTTAAAACTCATCCGCCAAAATGGTGAATACGATAAAATTTACCAGCGTTATTCAAAGGAATAACATCTGTTATTTTTACTTACTCCAACGCTACCTAAACTTAGTATACTCAATACAGTGCGTAAAAAAATCCTCGCTAGCGCTTGCTTAGCGAGGATTTATATTTCAATCGTCGTATGTTAAAAAGTTATAACCAAATTACTCTGTAATTTGACCAACCCTAAATAATGAAGCTTTATTGAATCACTTCGCTGTCATTGACAACAATCATTTGTCCCAAAGTACCAAAGAAACCAACCATCTGAGTTTGCATTTCTTGAGTAACTCGCGCACTCATTTCAATACTTGGCGATGCGTCATTGGCATTAGGATCTAAAATTGAAGCATGATGACCAAACGCAAATCTTACCGCACCTGAGCCTTGTGTTGTTTCCGTCACATTTGGCAAACCGAGTAAAGCAATTGCCGGCTCTGTGCCACCTAGCGGAGTATATGGAGCGGTATTAGTCACAACTTGATCTGGCAGGTTATCAGTACCGTTACCTGTAATTTCAAATACTAACGTTGGCGTTTGTGTGGCTGCCAAAGTTTCAACATAAGCGATAGGATCGCCTGAGTCTGTCACCGTTTGGGCAATCAAAGTAAATTGAGCAAAACTTGCATCTAGCGCTGCTTTTTGACTCGCATCTAAACTTGCATAAAACATATCGTATAATGCCGTTAACTCTTCTTGACTATAGCCATCAGGGTAAGTGCCATTAACAAACGCAGCAAACTCTTCTGACGCAGCAAGTGTTAAATTTGACTTAGCTAACCCTTCAAAGGCCGGTGATGACATACCAAAGTTTGCTAACATTAATCCCGGCATTGCCAAGACGTTACTGGTGATATTAAATAACGGGTCAACGGTTGGTGCTAACGGTGTATTTGCCATCGCAACTGCATTTATTCCGTAGATAGCACCTAAAGAATGACCAAAAAAATGAGTTTGTGATGCATTAATATTTATTGGGTTACCCGAAGTATCAACGCCACCAAAGAAATTTAGCCCTAAACGTAAACCGACAATATCAATAGCACTTTGACGAGTATTATCTCGCATTGTCAACATACTCGCTAAGTTAACATAATGAAGTGTACTTGCGGTTGTGGCATTGATTTCATCGATACCATCGCCCGTTAAATCAAAGCCTCGGCTGCCATGTAAAGGAAAATCAATCGCTGCTGTAGCAAAGCCATTAATTGACAGTATGCCTGTTGCTAACAAGGTCGATTCTTTTAGTGAAGTAATACCATGTTGCATGATCACAACCGGCCAACCATCAGCAGGTTCAGTAATTGGCTCCAAGCCATAACTTGCACGAACTGGATTTACCCAAGCCAAGTCAGGGGTAGTCATTTGCACATCAATAGGCATCATCGCGGTTTGTTTAGGTACCGGGTTGTACTTGGTTAAGTTACGCTCGGTGTCTATGCCTAAATCTCTTAGTCCTGGATAAGCTAAACCACTTGCTGCTGAAATAGCCATACACATGCCATCAGTTTCACTGATTGGTGTTGCAGGAATTGCTGCAGGGTCTTGTGCCGCTAATCCAGCTAACATAGCCCCTGAGTCACATAAACCTGTCCACCAAGTATTAGTTGGAGCAAGTGGGTTCTCTGCCGTTGGCACGCCTAAATAATATGGCAGGGTAATACTACCAACCATATAATTGGCCGCTGAAAACAAAGGGACTGCTTCAGCAGGAATTTGTCCAGCTAATACATCAGCAACAGACATGCCTGTATCAGCCATGCCGATACTTGGGAAAATGCCTTGTTGTAAATTATTTGCCATTAAATTTTTCAAGGTAAAAAGGACATCGGTGGTCGATTGAGTTGTCATCGCCATGGTATAGATGAGTGAATCACCCTCTACACCCGAGCCAATAACAACATCTTCATAACTATTGATCACTGCTTGAAGGCCTTTTTGCTCATCATCGCCCAAAGGCTTTGTACTAAGGTCTTGGCGCATTAATTCATAATAACCAGAGCCTGAAACGGCTGCCCCTAAGTTATCTTTCAATGAGTTCGTCATGGCAATAACATAAGTAGTTTTGCCTTTTAATGGTTTTAATGGCACAACAACTACAGAGTCACCCGATGCTTGAGTAATAAAGTCTTGGCCAAACGTTAATTCATTAACGACTTTACAGGCAATACCACGTGGGACAGGTGCACAATCTACATCATTGGCATCACCACCCATGATAGTTTCAAAGATACGAACAGAAGAAGAGTCGGATGCACTTGCAGCATCTAAAGAGGTGCCGTTTGGAAAGTTGATATTGAGTGGAAAAGGTTGAGAAATTGACCAACCATCTAATGCACTTGCGGCAACAAAAGGATCAGAAGCGTCAGTTGGATCTACTACAGGAATTTCTAAAGTACCATCGAGCGAGCCGATGAAAATCAAATCATTAGGGACTGATAATCCCGCAACACCTTGCGTAGGATCAAAAATTACCCGAGCAGGCTCAACAACTGCAGGACCATTGGCAGCGACCTCTTTTTGCACATCTTTTACAGATTCATCATCACATGCCGTTAACCCTAAAGTAGAGGCAATAGCAAGACTTAGAACTAGCTTATTCATTATTTCTCCCAAGATACTAGTCTTTATTTTATATATTTTTTACGTACTTCTTAGTTGGTGACATCAAATAAAACACCAACTCATTAGACCAGCTAAATTAACCTAAGAAATCGCTTTGTGCTAGCGGTTTTTTCACAAATTGATAATTTCTTATTATTTTAGCCCGTAAAGTAAGTTTTTACTCGTCAGTTTATTTTTCAAAGAGTAGAATGTCGCCACTTTACCTTTACACTATGCTGATTATGTTTGATTACACTATTTCTGAAAACTGTTTAACCAATAAAACAATTTTAATTACTGGTGCCGGTGACGGTATTGGTCGACAAGCAGCGCTCACTTACGCTCAATTAGGCGCGACGGTCATTTTATTAGGAAAAACCGTAGCAAAACTCGAAAAGGTTTATGATGAAATTGTTAGTAGTGGTGGTGCAGAACCAGCAATTGTTCCATTAGATCTTAAGGGAGCAACTAAACAAAATTACATCGATATGTCATCAACCATAGCTAGCCAGTTTGGTAAACTTGACGGTGCTTTGCTTAATGCATCAATGTTAGGTGAATTAACGCCCTACGCTCAAGTGCATGAGCAAATTTGGAATGAGGTAATACAAGTCAATGTCACTGCTCAACATTTAATGGCACAAGCCTTAATTCCGACGTTATTACTCGCTGAAAGTGCTTCATTAGTATTTACTTCTTCGGGAGTCGGTAATAAAGGTAAGGCATTCTGGGGAGCTTATAGCGTTTCTAAATTTGCCACCGAAGGTTTAATGCAGGTCATAGCCGATGAATATGATAATTCTTCATTACGTGTCAACGCGATTAACCCAGGAGCTACAGGTACGTCTATGCGTCTTAAAGCCTACCCTGCTGAAGATCAAAACAAACTAAGTACGCCTGAGCAAATTATGCCGCTCTATGTGTATTTAATGACTGATGATAGTAAAAGCATCAATGGGAAAACTATTAAAGCTCAGTAATTTACCTGCCTTCCAAATACAAGAATGCCGACTAATGTCGGCATTTTTATTTTTGAAAATTAATTAGGCTAAAGCCCAATCTACAACGGCATTTTATTATTATCAATAAAATTAACGTAGCTCTCTTCTTAATATTTTACCCACATTGGTTTTAGGTAACTCATCCCTAAATTCAATGTGTTTAGGGACTTTATAATTAGTTAAGTTCTCTCGACAATGGGCTATCACTTCTTCTTTACTCAGTGAGCCATTTTGAACAACAACAAAAAGCTTAACTTCTTCTCCACAAACATCATGGGGTATACCAACCGCTGCAGCTTCCAAAATATTATCGTGACCTACTGCAACTTCTTCAATTTCATTAGGGTATACATTAAAGCCTGAAACAATGATCATATCTTTTTTGCGATCAACTATCTTAAAATAGCCAAACTCATCCATTTCAGCCACATCACCGGTCGCCAGCCAGCCATCTTTTAAAATTTCTTCCGTTGCATCAGGACGATTATAATAACCCGTCATTACTTGTGGGCCTTTAACCCACATTTCACCGGGTTCACCTATTTCAGCTTCACTACCATCATCTTTAATAATTAGAATATCTGTTGATGGAGCAGGTAAACCTATAGTCCCTGTATAATGCGTTTGGTTATAAGGACATATAGTAACCATAGGCGCACATTCAGTTAAGCCATAACCTTCAAGTAATCGGGTTTTAGTGACTTCTGCCCAATGTTCAGCAACAGGACGTTGTACCGCCATGCCCCCACCTAAAGAAACTTTTAAATAACTGAAATCTAAATCACTAAAACCTGGCGTATTTAATAAGCCATTAAATAAAGTATTAACCCCAGTGATCACTGAAAAAGGGTATTTTGACAGTTCTTTAACAAAGCCCGGCATATCACGGGGATTCGTAATTAATAAGTTAGTACCACCTAAAGTAAGGAATGTTAGGCAGTTCGCTGTGAGCGCAAATATATGATAAAGCGGCAAGGCTGTTACAACGAGCTCTTTCCCCTCAGTTAATTGAGGTTTAATCGCCGCTTTTGATTGTTGTAGATTTGACATCATGTTGCGATGAGTCAACATCGCGCCTTTTGATAGCCCAGTAGTACCACCGGTATATTGCAAAAAGGCTAAATCGTCACCCGTTAGTAATACCGGAGTATAGGGAAGACTTTTACCTCGACTAACCACATGATTAAAACGTATCGTGCCACTAAGGTTGAATTTAGGTACCATCTTTTTAATGTGCTTAACTGCGAAGTTAACCACGCTTCCTTTTAGAGTACCTAGTCGGTCACCTAAAGAAGTGAGAATAACATGCTCAACAGGAGTTTTTTCGATGACCTGCTCTAAAACATGGGCAAAATTTTCGATAATTAATATCGCTTTAGTACCTGAATCTTTAAGCTGATGTTCAAGTTCACGAGGCGTATAAAGAGGATTAACATTGACGACAGTTAAACCCGCTAACAAAGCACCAAAAAGTGCAATGGGGTATTGCAGAGTATTTGGCACCATGATGGCAAACTTGTCGCCTTTCTTAAGCCCTAATTCTTGTTGCAAATAAGCAGCAAAAGCTTTGGCTTGTTGTTCTAATTCGGCATAAGTAATTTCCACGCCCATATTGATAAAAGCAGGTCGATTTGCATAAATACCAACATATTTGTTAAATACTTCTACCAAAGAAGAATATTTATTGGGGTCAATTTCGTGTGGTACTTCGGGTGGGTAGCTTTTTTCTAACCAAATTTTTTGCGTGGCACTATGCACGATACCTCTCCTCTTTAATTAGCAATATTAACTCTAGACGATTTTATTACTCTTAGTAGTAATTTATATTTTGATCCTATTAGCAATTTTTATTCGATTGCTGATAGTGTCTAGGTTTTCTTATTATTTTAAAACATGCGTTTGAATGCTGAAGTTTTACTTGATAACTGGTCTAATGTCTATCCTTTTTCAAAACATAATCATTATTCATCATAAAAACTTAACTAACCGTGATGTTTATTAATAAATAACTCTATCAATTGTGCTGCCTGCGTTGGTTGCTCCATATGAATATGATGGCCCCCCGTTAATTTATGAGCAACAAATTGTTTAAATAATGGCCCATAATGCTCTAACCCTATTTCAACAAATTCAATACCTTTATCGCCATATATCAGTTGCACAGGAATAGAAATATCTTTAACAAACTGCTGGGTTTGAGAAAAAGTTAACCGGTAAGGAGAAGTATTTCTCAATCGACTATCTGCTCGCCAAGTAATGCCATCTTCAACATCAAGAGAGCCCCGTTCAACTAGCAATTTAGCATCTTGATAAGTGAGATCGGATACACTTCTACGTGCTTTTATTGCTGATTCAATATCAATGTGAATAGGCTTTCTTTTTCCTTTTAACTTTAATCGGCTCAGCATGCCATCACGAAGTTGCTCGGTAGTCTGTTCTGATTTAGCGCTTATAAAGCCAATGGAATCAATAAGGGTCAGGCTATTTACTTTTTCTGGAAATGCCGCGGCAAAAGCAGAAGCGATCATTCCCCCCATTGAATGGGCGACAATATCTATCGCTTGCCAATCATTATGTTCAAACAATAATAATAAATCGTAAACATAATCGATAAAATGGTAATGCGCATCCTGTCCACGATGTGAAGAATGACCATGTCCTGGCCAGTCAATCGCGATAATATGTTTATCTTCAAGTTCATTCATCAATGGAATAAAGCTGGCGGCATTATCTAGCCAACCATGCAAACACAAAACGATAGAGCTACCTTCTATACCCTTGCTAAGTCCCTGAAGATCCAATTCTGATAAAGGAAAGCTGATCTCAGTAACAGCACTTTTAGACTCATTCATGACTATTTCTTGCTTTTAGCTTTAGTTGCTTCATTTTTTGGTTTAGCAGTATTGCCTACCGGGTAAAAAATTGGAGCATGGAATCTTGATTGAGGGTAATACCATAATGACGGGGTATGCCAAAGCGGTTGATGCATAATACGTACATCTTGTTTTTCAATTTTTTTCCATAAGTGAATACCGCTAGCTTTTAATACCGGATAAGCATATTCATGCTCACCAATGTTACCGAGTTCGTTCGCGGCAACATTGCCTAAAGCGGTAATGCTTCGACCTTCTTTATAAATAACTGGATCAAGAAATCCTTGGTAATACACCCGAAAGCGCCCTTGAGTTTGATCTTTAGGCATAGGTCGAGTTGAAGCTTTTAAATCAAAATAGACAACTTCTACCATGGTATTTTCTGCATTATTTTCTACTTTTGCGATCACTCCACCCCAACGGGCTAATTCACCTGAGTGTTGTTCTGCATTACTACGCACATCCGAAAAATTGGTTAGCATGCTACCTTCGTCGACATTCACTGATTCAGGTATATGTGCACAGGCTGATGCCAACAACAAAATAGATAAAACAATCACTAACCTTTTAATCATTACACTGTTCCCTTTACATTTTCACTATCTAATAAACAATTATTTTTTAATTTTAGCTAAGGTTACTATGCCAAAAACACCTATAACAAACCATAGACATACCCATATAATTTCTGGAAGACCTGTTAATTGTGCAAGTGCGGCACCATCTCCTAATGCTCGACCATCAATTAAATACCAAGGGCTTTTCAAGCTATTGAGCAATACGGTTGCTCCTATTAGCTGTAAAAACAGTTGGAAGTAAGCTAAATTTTGTAGTTTGAACTTTAGTAAGATCACCGATAATAATACAACCATAATGACAAAGCTGAATAAATCTCTCACCCACAAAAGCAGGGTCATGACTAAAAGTATCGCGACAATAGCGCTAAAGATTTGCGCTATTCGTTGATGCATTGCGGCAAACCAATAAATGATCACTCCCCAAATAGCCGCTCCTGCATAACCAAAAAAACTGATCAAAAAGTTACTACCGCCTCGAGTGGTACATAAACCTGCGCCGTTTGGAAATAATTGGATCTGTATAACACTACCCCCAGAGATAATTGCGGCAAGGCCATGACTTATTTCATGAAAGTAACTTTCAAACCATTTTAAGGGTATTGAAATAAAAGGAATTTCTAACAGTAATCCTGCACTAAGTAATATCAGCCAAAAGCGATATTTATTAAAAAACGAAGAGGATTGTGGATTGGTTATTTTGTCCATTAGCTATATGAGGTAACCGTATTAGGCAAATTTAGCATGAAATCCTTCATGTAAATTAAGCATATAGATCAACACCAAATGCTTGTTGAATGGTATCTCTTTTAGCAAGATTATCAACACTTTGATAGGCAAGTGCCGCGGTTTGGTTTTGCTGAGAGGGTTGGTCATAGCTTGCCTTAGAGCTATTACTGTTATTAGGCAAACTATTTTGATTTACACTAACCGCTTGATTCTGTTCAACAAGGTTAATTGCTTCTTGGTCAATATCTAAACGAGTTTGTTGTTCTTTATTGGCATTGTCTGCTGAAGCTTTGTCTGAGTCATTTTTTGGCAATGTCGGTTGAACAGCCAAACGATCGCTCTGATCGTTAACTGATATTTGGTTTTGTCCACCTATCGCTTGAGACGATTGTGGTGTATATGAACTCGTACTATTAACTTGCATAAAGTAAATTTATCAAACTTTCGAGAAATAACAAACTTTTTAATCGTCAATTTATGTAAACGAGAAAAAGAAAACAGGGTTACCGACCCGGTAATTTTTTCCAAGAAACAGTATCTCGCACATAAACAGGTTGTGCTTGTTCTGCGGTAACTGTACGGCCAGCGTTAAATTCAGGCTCAGCAATCGTTAACATCGCTTGAGCATCAGGGAATAATACCTCAGGTGTGCCTTGGTTACTTTTTAATACTTGCAGTACTTCGTGATAAGCATCCCAACCAGAGCCAACTCCGTAAGTCTGCTTAGTATAAGCAGCTAAATATCCACCTAGTTCAGCTGGTGGTAATACCGTCTCATCAACAACAGCAGTCATGATACCTTGGTCATTTAAGCGATAAAACCCGCTATAAATTTCTGACATTCGCGCATCTATCGCTGCTATCACTTCTTCTTGTTGATACTTTTGATAAGCCTGTTGCGCCATGGTTTGTAACGTTGATATTCCAACAACCGGCAAATCAGCGGCAAAAGCCAAACCTTGCGCAACACCTACACCAATACGAACACCGGTAAAACTACCTGGGCCTCGACCAAAGATAAGTCCATCTAAATCAGATAACTGACAATTTGCTTGTTTTAAGAGGCGATCAACCATCGGCAGCAATACCAAACTATGTGATTGTGGGCATATCTCAAATTCACTAATGACGGTATTTTCAAGTTTCAAAGCAACCGAACAAGCTTCAGTTGACGCATCTATCGCTATATAATTTGGCATGATTTTCTATTTTAATCTCTGTTCATCAGGATGAAGCTCAGCTAAAAACTGGCTGGCTTTTTCAATATTTCGACTTCGTCTCATGTCAGGTAAGCTTTTCAAAAATACTTGCCCGTAAGGTCGATTCACTAATCTATCGTCACATATTACCATGACACCTTGGTCGGTAACATCCCGAATTAATCGCCCTACCCCTTGTTTTAACGCAATAACCGCTTGGGGTAACTGGATTTCGCTAAAAGGATCACCACCTTGTCGACGGACATCTTCACTTCTTGCTTGCAACATTGGGTCATCAGGTGAGGCAAAAGGTAGTTTATCAATGATCACACAAGTTAATTTATCACCTCGTACATCAACACCTTCCCAAAAGCTTGCTGTTGCTAATAACACAGCAGAGCTATTTTCAATAAATTCATCGAGTAACTTGCGTTTACTCATTCGCCCTTGTACTAACAATGGGTTGTCGACTTGCTCAGCTAGAATCTCCGCGACTTGGTTTAACATCCGGTAGCTGGTGAACAATAAGAAACAGGCGCCTTGACTAGCAGCAATCAACGGGGTCGCTAAGTCGGCTAATGCTTGTGCTCTACCTTTATGATTAGCCTCGGGTAAATATCGAGGCACAATCAATTGTGATTGATTCAAATAGTCGAATGGGCTGTCTACTAACAAGGTCGCTGCTTTTTCTAAACCTAATTGCGCTGAAAAATGCTCAAAAGCTTCATTCACTGCCAAGGTTGCCGAGGTAAATACCCAACCGGCATTTGACGCGGTGACATATTCACTAAACTTATCGGCAACACTCAATGGGGTTAAATGCAAAACGACATGTCGACGGGTTGTCTCGTACCAAAAGCTCATACCACTTTGTTCAACATTCGCCATAATGTCGTATTTTGACAGTATATTCACCACCCTTTCGAAGCAATTATCAATAGCTTCATTACGAGAAATGCACAGTTTGATGACTTGATAAAGAAAGTCTAAATCGGTTTTTAAATTTTCAAATGAACGGCTAATACGGGGTAATTGAATTTTCTCACGCCAATTGCCCCGCTCTGGATCATGATTAAACAGTAGTCGGAACTCTTGAGCCGTCTTTTGACACTTTTCAGCCGCCTTACCCAGTTGTTTTACATCCGTTAATTCAGTATGAAATTGCTGAATAACATCACTACATAAATCTAATATCTGCCGGGTTGAAAAAGCGTCACCAAAATATTCACTGGCAATGTCTGGGATTTGGTGGGCTTCATCAAAAATCACCACATCCGCTTTAGGAATTAATTCACCAAAACCGGTATCTTTTAACGCCATATCAGCAAAAAACAAATGATGATTGACCACGACTACATCAGCATCAATGGCTTTTTTACGGGCATTGATCAAATAACAATCTTCAATATTAGGGCAATCTTTTGCTAAACAATTATCAAGCGTACTGGTGACGTAAGGAAAAACGCCCGAGTCTTCAGCAACGTTAACTAATTCGCCAATGTCACCTGTGGTAGTTGAATTTGCCCATTTTCTAATATTGACAAAATCAGCCAACATCGCAGCGTCAAGTTGGCCACGTTCTTTGACATAAAGATCTAAACGATACAAACATAAATAATTTGCTCGTCCTTTTAACAAGGCAATTTGTGCATTGGTTGCCATCGCTTTACGAATAAGCGGAATATCTTTATGGAAGAGTTGCTCTTGTAGGTTTTTGGTCCCCGTGGAAACAATGACTTTTTTATTCGATAACAAGGAAGGGATCAAATAGGCAAAAGTTTTACCTGTGCCAGTACCTGCTTCAACGATAAGACTTGTTTTCTGCTCAATCGCTAACTCAACCTCTACAGCCATATCAATTTGTGCTTGTCGTGGTGAATAACCATCGAGGACTTTGGCTAATAGACCTGACTGAGAAAAAGCGTGTTCTACTACTGACATGAATAATTGGGTCTTTAATGGTCAACAAATAAAAAAACTATTATACCCAATCCAGTTCAAGATGCTCGATTTTAGTGGGAATTCAGAAGTTATTAATTTGCCGTTATTTAAAAAGTTCAGATGAACAGATCTAAATGCTTAATATCATCATCTGGATCATTTGCTGATTTTTTAGGTTCTGGGTGCAGAATCTCTTTTTTATCAGTGATCACCACTTCTGTTGGCAGAATATTCTGTTCAAAAACATCTCGGACTTCTTTATGCTCTTGTTCACTCGCAGCTGCATCATTATTCTGAACCGCCAGCGGTTCTTCATCAACAAAGTACAGTTGATGGTCTTCTAGATGATCGCTATCTTCCTTCAACTCACGTGTTGCAGAATCTTTATGCAATGCTTTCACTTTCAGTTTATCTGGCTTTATCGGGCTAGTTCTTACGCGTATTAAAGCCGTTGTAAAAATATCCACTGTTTCCCCTCCATCACCATTAAGAAGATAGTTACTTTATCGGCAAGAATAATAAATTACTTATATGCTTAGACGAATATTTCATAAAAACTATCCCATTAAACCCTTGCTCTAAATAAAAATAAACAGTAATGTAAATAACAAGTAAGAAAAACTTAAGAACGAATAATTAAATTCGTCAAGTTACCTATACAAACTTACTCTTTATGAGTATGAATATAACAAACGAGACTTAAAATGAACTTAAACAGCAATCTTCATCACCATCATCATATCGATTAGCTGCTCAGGTTCATTCGCTGGGGGGCTATTGACCTTTCAGCGGATTTAGATAAAGAAAACACAGTTTCTAAACCCCCGAAAGAGTCAAACTCTTTCGGGGGTTTTTCGCATTTTATATAGCTAAAATTTGTATATACAGGCGATTCTCTCTTGTTTATTGATGAAGAAAAAGCAACAAACAACGCAGAATATAAATTTAAATAGGAAGTAATAATATGACAACAGAACCACGCCTACGTATCGCCATGCAAAAATCTGGTCGTTTGAGTGATGATACTCAAGCTTTATTTAAACGCTGTGGATTAAAACTTAATGTTGCTGACCGACGTTTGTTGGCACATGTTTCTAATATGCCGATTGATATCATGCGTGTTCGCAGCTCTGATATTCCCGGCCTCGTTATGGATGGCGTCTGTGACTTAGGTATTGTTGGTGATAATACCTTAGAAGAAGCAGCACTTGAACGTGAGTTAATGGCTCAAAAATCTCAATACATTAAAACCACAGCATTAAATTTTGGTGGTTGTCGGTTGTCTATCGCAATGCCTGAAGAGTTCGATTATCAAGGCATCAAGAGTTTAGACGGTTTACGTTTTGCCACCACCTACCCACAATTATTAAATCGTTATGCCAGAGAAAACGGCATTAATGTTGAGTTTTGTTTATTAAAAGGCTCAGTGGAAGTAGCACCACGGGTCGGCTTATCTGACGGTATTTGTGATCTAGTCTCAACGGGTGCAACGCTTGAAGCGAATGGTTTAGTGGAAGTTGAACAAATATTTAAATCTAAGGCTTCCCTTATTCAAACGTCAGCAGAATTATCGGCTGAAAAACAAAGCATCCTCGATACCTTATTGCCTCGCATTCAAGGGGTGATGAAAGCAAAAGAAAGTAAATATATTATGCTGCACGCCCCGAAAGAGCGCATCGAAGAAGTTAGCGCATTAATGCCGGGCAAAGAAACTCCGACGATTTTACCCTTGGCAGGTCGCGACGATCTGGTTGCGGTACACGTGGTAGCAACAGAAACATTCTTCTGGGAAACCATGGAAGAGCTAAATGCGCTGGGTTGTAATTCTATATTGGTAATGCCGATAGAAAAAATGATGGGCTAATGCTCGTCATAATTGAAACAACTGCGGCATTGACTGCGTTGTTCGTCACCATCACTTAGTAAACTAAGCTCAGGTGACTCTCAACTTGACAGCTTTGCAGTAGTCCCAATGATTTAGAGCATCTTAATTATTAATTGGGAATTCAAAGCTAGGACTTTAGAAACATGAAAAACAAAATAATCAATTGGTCAACGCTATCAGAGCGTGAGCAAAAAAATGCGCTAGCTCGCCCAGCAATTGCTGAAAGTGGTTTATTATCACAGCAAGTTGACAATATTCTCAGCAATGTTCGCCAAAATGGTGACAAAGCATTGTTTGATCTCACTGAAAAATTTGATGGTGTGACCCTTGATTGCTTGACGGTTAGCGAAGAAAAAGTGCAAGCGGCTAAAAAAGCGCTTTCGGCAAAACGTTTACAAGCCATAGAAACCGCATATGGACAGATCAAGCGTTTTCACCAAGCTCAAATTAGTGATGATATTACCGTAGAAACAACCCCAGGTGTTCGCTGTACTTTAAAAACAGAAGCCATTGAAAGTGTCGGTTTATATATTCCCGCTGGCTCTGCACCCTTGCCTTCAACGGTATTAATGCTTGGTGTACCTGCACAAATTGCGCAATGTCCACGTAAAGCACTTGTTTGCCCACCAGATAAAAACGGTAACTTGGCGGATGAAGTTCTCGTAGCAGCCAGCCTTTGTGGCATTACAGAAATTTACCGCATTGGTGGCGCACAAGCCTGTGCAGCTCTAGCCTTTGGTACAGAAACCATTGGGGCAGTAAATAAAATTTTTGGCCCTGGCAATAAGTACGTCACTGAAGCGAAAAAACAGCTTTCACAACAAGTAAATGGCTTCGCCATTGATATGCCTGCCGGACCATCAGAAGTATTAGTGATTGCCGATGGTAATGCCAATGCCGCTTTTGTAGCCGCCGATCTTTTATCACAAGCAGAGCACGGACCTGACAGCCAAGTTATTTTGTTATCAGATAGCAGAAAATTAATCGAAAACGTTCAAACAGAGCTTGAACAGCAAGTGGCGGTATTGTCGCGTAGAGACATCGCCTTACAAGCACTGACTCAGAGCCGTTTAATATTAACAACCGACTTAGCACAAGCGGTTGAAGTATCAAATATCTATGCCCCTGAGCATTTGATCATCCAAACGGATAACGCACAAACATTATTAACGACTTTACGTAACGCAGGCTCTATCTTTGTTGGTGCTTATACCCCTGAATCAGCAGGTGATTACGCCAGTGGCACTAATCATGTATTACCGACTTATGGTTATTCAAAAGTCATTTCAAGTTTATCACTGGCAGACTTTTCACGCCGGTTTACCGTACAAGAAATTACCAAACAAGGGCTGACTAACATTGCTGAATGCATTACGGAATTAACCGATGCTGAGGGTTTAGATGGCCACAAACGCGCAGTAACTATTCGTTTAGAAGAAAATAGCTTAGAAGAAAACCGTTTACCTGAAAACTGTTCGGAGGGTTCATAATGTCTATCGCAAATAAACTCGCTCGGGAAGAACTTGTTGATATGGTGCCTTACCAATCAGCACGTAGGCTCTTCTCCATGGCTGACAGCTCAAGTGACAGTGAATCTGCTTCACCTGAAGCAACAAGCAAGATTTGGCTTAATGCCAATGAAGCTTCAGGCCCAGGCATTTATCAAGTTAATAGTGACTGTATTAATCGCTACCCAGACTTTCAGCCCGATAATCTTATTCGCGCCTATAGCCAATATTCAGGCCTTGCTAATGAAAATATCCTCGCTACTCGGGGGGCTGACGAAGGTATCGAGTTAATTATTCGCACTTTTTGTAAGGCTTATCAAGACAGCATTTTAATTTGTCCTCCGACTTATGGCATGTATGCCATAAGTGCAGAGAATCACGGG
>Ga0209396_1002345_pt1 | contig 20013 bp, 16 predicted proteins | sample GOMGulsemesocosm_6_FD_184638 | JGI IMG/M metagenome (GOLD analysis project Ga0209396, IMG submission 184638) | Methane-oxidizing microbial communities from mesocosms in the Gulf of Mexico - GOM8C Gulf of Mexico (SPAdes) (version 2) | ecosystem: Environmental > Aquatic > Marine > Cold seeps...
ATAGTGTAGAAACTACAGTGTCAGTATTAGTAGAACCTAAGCCTGCACCGGTAATTAGTCCTGCATTAGCGGCATTATTATTGTACATACGCCGAATTCAAGCTTACTTTGCATGGTTACGCAAATTACTTTCAAGATTTTGGTTCTAAGCGATTAAGTTAATGTCTCACGCGAGTGTGAAATGGTGTTAAATTATAATTTTAGTGAATTTGATGATGTGCTTATTGGCTTCATTTTTTTAATTTAGCATTGAGTATGCACACCAGTTACTTTTCTTTGCTTCGCCAAAGAAAAGTAACCAAAAGAAAGGCGACCCGTAGGTTTATCGCTGACCTTAAATGATAAATTGCCTATTCAATACCGTATTTAATCCGCATCCTTGCGGTAAATACTAAAAAATCGTCCCTGATTTTTTCATTGGCCAATTGATAATTTAAGGCGATAAAAAACGGGAATGGCCGCGTTTATAATATGTAACTTTTCTTAACAGGACTGTATTACATGCGAGTATTAGACATTAATAGATGAACATAAAAAAGCCCAGATAAGATAACTTATCTGGGCTTTTCTTTTGCGGCAATAAAAGTGCTATAGCACCATTACACCGTCCATTTCTACTTGGCTTGCTTTTGGCAACGCACTGACTTCAATCGCAGCTCGTGCTGGGTAAGGCTGCTCGAAATAGCGTGACATAACTTCATTAACGGTAGCAAAGTTACCAAGGTCAATCATAAAGATGTTTAACTTAACAACGTCTTTCATAGAGCCGCCAGCTGCGTGACAAACAGCAGACATGTTTTCAAAAACTTGAACAACTTGTGCTTCGAAATCATCACTAACCATTTCCATAGTGGCTGGAACTAATGGAATTTGTCCTGATAAATAAACGGTATTGTCAACTTTAACAGCTTGGCTGTATGTACCAATAGCGGCCGGAGCCTTGTCAGTTGAAATAATTTCTTTGTTGGCCATGATGCCTTTCTCCGATTTTGTCTATTAAAATTAATGTTTAATACGTGATACTTTAATAACATCTTTTAGTACACGAACACGACGTAAAACGTTGGCCAAATGAATACGATCATTAACGCTGATCACAGCGTCAATAATGTAAATTTTGCCTTCTTTTTCTTCTGTGTTCATAGAATTAATATTAGCGCCAGTCTTAGATATAACCGTTGTAACTGCCGCTAAAATACCTTGATGATTTATCATGTCGATGCGAATACGTGTGACGTACTCTTCTTCGCTATCGTTATCCCATTCAACATTTATATACTTATCTTTCTCTTTTTCAAAACCAGAAATGTTGGCACATGACTCAATGTGAATCACTAACCCTTTGCCTGGACTTAAATGCGCAATAATAGGGTCGCCAGGGATCGGACGACAACATTTAGCATAAGAGACGAGCATGCCATCGGCGCCTTTAATTGATACTTTCTTAACATCAGAACCTTCATTTGACGACGTAAGATTGCCGTCAGCTAACTGATGAGCAATCGCAAAGCTCATCGCGTTCCCTAGTCCTATGTTGGAGAGAAGGTCATCAAAAGAGTTGTTATTGGTGTCTTTAACGACTTGTGCTACTTTTTCTTGATCAAGAGTGTCTAAATCGATGTCACCCATGGCATGCTTAAGTAAACGTCGACCCAGTCTAATTGATTCTTCGGTATGGCGGTTTTTAAGCACGTTGCGAATCTTTGAACGAGCACGTGCTGTAACTACAAAGTTCAACCATGCAGCATTAGGCTGAGAGCCAGGTGCTGTAATGATTTCAACAGTTTGACCGCTGGTCAGTTGTTGGCTTAGTGGGAACGCTTGACGATCTACTTTTGCACCAACACATGCGTTGCCAACACCGGTATGCACCGCATAAGCAAAATCGACAGGTGTTGAACCAACGGGTAATTCGAGCAAGTTACCGTCTGGTGTAAAGACATAAATCTCATCAGGGAAAAGATCGGTTTTTACATTTTCAATAAATTCAAACGAGTTACCGGCACTTTGTTGTAATTCTAATAAACTTTGTACCCAGCGACGCGCACGAACCTGCGCTGTGGTGCCTTGGCTATCGTCATTTTTATAAACCCAATGGGCTGCAACGCCTTTGTCTGCCATCTGATCCATGTGTTCAGTACGAATTTGTACTTCAACAGGAATACCATGAGGACCAAGTAAAGACGTATGCAATGATTGATAACCATTGGCTTTCGGCAGCGCAATATAATCTTTAAAGCGACCAGGGCGAGGTTTATACAAGGTGTGCATAGCACCAAGACTGCGATAACAAGTATCGATGCTGTCAACGATGATACGAAAGGCATAAATGTCTAATACATCTTCAAATTGAATCTCTTTACTGCGCATTTTGTTATAAATGGAATAAAGGTTCTTTTGGCGGCCTTGAATTGAGGCTTTAATGTTAGCTTCTTCTAAGCGCCCATTAATTTCTTGCTCAACATTTTGCAAGACTTCTTTACGGTTGCCTTTAGCATGCTTAACCACTTCGCTTAATACACGGAATCGATTGGGATATAAGCCTTTAAAACCTAACTCTTCTAATTCATATTTAATATTATGAATACCAAGTCGATTGGCTATCGGTGCGTAAATTTCAAGAGTTTCACGAGCAATACGGCGACGTTTATCGGGTCTTAAAGAACCCAATGTACGCATATTGTGTGTTCGATCTGCGAGTTTAATTAAAATAACGCGTAAATCTTGCACCATAGCCATCATCATCTTACGAAAATTTTCGGCTTGAGCTTCTTTTTGATCTCTAAATTTTAATTTATCGAGTTTTGATACACCTTCAACGAGTTCGCCAACGGTAACACCAAATTGTGCGGCAAGTTCATCTTGAGTAACAGGAGTGTCTTCAATAACATCGTGTAATAACGCTGCCATTAAAGTTTCGTGATCAAGGCGCATGTCGGCCAAAATTTGGCAGACAGCGACAGGGTGTGTAACGTATGGTTCACCAGACGAGCGGAATTGACCCTCATGTGCTGCTTTCGCTACGCGATAAGCGTCAATTACTTGTTCTACTTGTGACGGCTCAAGGTAGCTTGAGGCTACCTCGACAAGATTTTCTATCAGATACAATGTTCACCCCGACGTTGAAAGGATGAAGCGCGATTACTCGCTGATTCGGCCTTCTGCAATAGCAGCTACCGCAGCAAGTTCAGCCGCTTCTTGTTCGCGTTGTACAACACGCTCACACTCATCCATTGTTTCATTAGTCACAAGACCTTTTTCAATTTCACGAAGTGCTACTACTGTTGGTTTATCGTTTTCTACGTCTACTAGAGCGTCTTGGCCGCCGTTTGCTAACTGACGAGCACGACGTGCTGCCACTAGAATTAGGTCAAAACGGTTACCAACTTGATCTAAAGCATCTTCAACTGTTACGCGAGCCATGGAAACTCCTAAATTTGTATATAAAAATGACGCAAAAGTATACTCGATTTGAATTACTGAGCCAACAGATCTTTTAACATATCGCTATGTTTTAGTGATTGTTGTGCTCTAGACAGACGATTACCATCGATAATAGCACTAAAATCAGCTAATGCTTGTTCAAAATCATCATTAATAATTAAATAATCATATTCGTCATAATGTGACATCTCACTAACCGCTTGTTGCATGCGAGATGCAATTATTTCATCGCTGTCCGTTCCACGTCCTACTAAACGACGTTCTAGTTCGGTGCGTGACGGTGGCATAATAAATATGCCTTTGGCTTGTGGCATTAATTCTTTAACTTGGCGAGCACCTTGCCAATCTATATCTAAAAAGACATCAATACCTTTGGCAAGCTGTTGCTCGATAACAGTGCGAGACGTTCCGTAGTAATTACTAAATACCTGGGCCCATTCGAAAAATACGCCGTCATCGATTAACGTTTTAAATTGCTCTACATCTACAAAATGGTAGTGAGTTCCGTTTTCTTCACCCTCACGAGGTGAGCGGGTGGTATGCGATACCGACACTTGTAAATTGTTTTGTGATTTATCTTGGGTGTTTTTCTGAATCAATGCAGAAATCAAACTTGATTTTCCTGCGCCACTGGGAGCAGAAACAATATATAACGTGCCTAAAGCGGCCATGAAGGTCTCCGAAAAATAACCTAACTAATGTGGCGCTAATATACCGTATAAAGGGATAAAATCCCATCATCAAAAATGCAGCGATTTAAAAAATGTGGCTTGTGGCACTTGTTACTTGCTATTGACTATTTTTTACGGGATAACAGTGCATTATCAAAGTGCGATTAAGGGTTGTTAGTGTTAGATGAAATTATAGCTGGGCCAATTTTAAGGCGCCTATCTCCTACTCAATTAGTTTTATGGTGGGTTAGTCCGCGGCCAAGCCGTGGTCAATTTCAGTGTTATATCGATAACAATGTGGTTGTTGATGTGCCATTAAATGGTGAAAACGTCAGTGAGTTTCGCATAGGCAAGCAAGCGGTAGTCCACTTGTTTGATATTGAAATAGCCTTACCTGCGAATGAGTTCATTGAATATGATTTATTACTTGAAACAAGCGATGGTATTAAAACGCTGCAACAGGTTATTCCGCATTTAGTCTTTGATGGCCAAAATCGTCCATCGTTTATCATTCAACCGCAAATAACTAACATGCTGCATGGTTCATGTCGTAACCCACATGCGGTGTGCGAAGACGGCCTTTTGGCAGGTGAAGAGCTACTATCAAAATCATTACACAGTAGTGAAGCTAGGCCTTCATTATTAATGATGAGTGGCGATCAAATTTATGCAGATCACGTAGCCGCGCCAACGTTACATGCCATACATCAGGTCATTGAGATGCTTGGTCTTAACGATGAATCCTTTGAAGGTAGTGGCCTTAAAACAGCCGATGAATTGCATCATTTAAGTGATCAATATTATCGCCGTCATGAGTTTTTACCCACCACCTTGTTAGGCGCTCCTTGGTATAAAAAGGACGCAGAGCAAGATATATTCACCTCAACCTATGCACACAATCACCTGATCTCTTTTGCTGAAAGCATGGCCATGTATTTATTGGTTTGGTCGCCGACGTTGTGGAACAAAGTATCTTTGAGTGGTTTCGATGTGCCTGCGCCGTTTGCTAAAACGCATAAAATTGAGCGAGACGCTATTGCGCAATTTATTGAAGGCTTGCCACGGGTTCAAAGATTATTAGCCCACATTCCTACCTATATGATTTTTGATGATCATGACGTCACCGACGATTGGAATCTAACCGCCTTGTGGGAGCAAGCAGCGTACGAACATCCGTTTTCAAAGCGCATTATTGGCAACATGCTGATGGCCTATTGGCTATGCCAAGGTTGGGGTAACGACCCTAAGCAGTTTAATGGAACCTTTTTAGAAAAAGCAAATGATTACAATCAATTACCGAATATTATGAATCATGATTCATTTATTGAGGAGGTGCTTCGTTTTTCTAAATGGCAATTTCATTTAGACACATCACCCAAAGTTGTTGTGCTCGATAGCCGAACACGCCGCTGGCGCAGTGAGCAGGATTTAGCTCACCCATCAGGCTTAATGGATTGGGAAGCTATGTGTGAATTACAACAAGAATTGATTGGCGAAGATGCCATTATACTGGTTTCCCCAGCGCCTATTTTCGGCGTGAAAGTCATTGAAACCATTCAGCGCATCGCCACAACGTGTGGCAAACCATTAGCCGTAGATGCCGAAAATTGGATGGCTCATCCGGGGTCAGCCAGCACCATGTTAAACATTTTTAGACACCCTAAAACACCGCAACATTTTGTGATCCTATCGGGTGATGTTCATTACTCTTTTGCCTATGATATCGAGCTGCGTTTTCGTGAGCACTCACCGCAAATTTGGCAAGTGACCTCAAGTGGCATCAAAAATAAATTCCCAGAACCCTTCATTGGTTGCCTCGATCATCTAAATCGCTGGTTATATGGGTCTTACTCCCCATTAAATCTATTCACCAAACGCCGTTCTATGAAAGTCAAAGGCCGTAATGTTGTTAATGGTGGCAAGCGCCGTTTGATTCCTAAAAGCGGCATCGGCTATCTTGAGCTCAATGAAGACGGTTCCCCAAGTTTGATTTGTGACCTACACAATGATGGAACAACCACAGAGTTTGTGGAAAGCAATGAAGAGATGGTGCCTTAGGTTTGATATGTAGGCCTTAGTCGAAGTGAATTTTAATTTTTACTACGGCTGTTTAATCATCTTGGTGAACGAGGCATTAGGATTTTATTTATGAAAAAATTATTATGTATTATTTGTACTTTCATCAGCTTCAATTGCTTTTCATTTACTGATGTAGCAGGAGTGAGCTTTAGTAGTTTGGTAAAACATTCCGATGAAATAATAACGATAGATATAATTAAAATCAGTTCAAAAAAAATGAACTGTGGATACTTAATTGATGCACAGGTAATTGATTCTTTTAAAGGGAATCATAAAAATAAAATAAGTTTTTGGACAAATGAAAAGTTAGACTTTATTAATAACATTAATCGATATTTAGTTTTCACTAAGTCTCTTAATCTTAAAAAACTTTGCTTAGAATCGAGATTTAAAGTTGGGGGAAGTACACACCAAACTATGTTTCCGTTTTGGAATGAAAAATATATCCTCGCTAATCGACGAAGCTTTTTAGCATTTGGGAGTAACGGCTACGATTACGATGAATTTGTAAAAGCTTTTAATATTATTGATCATAGAATACATGCAGTTGCCGACTGGGAAAAAGTTAAGGTTAAAATCAAACAATTACTTTCTTCTTTAAAGCAGTGAAATATTATTTAATAACTTATCTTCCACACCTGATTTAGTTGACCACTACAATATGAAAAATAACGACTGGTATGGCGATAATATTCTCGCAAAACCCCCTACATTATTGCGAATCTTTAGACGAGGCAATCGAATATCTAGATAATGGTTATCTCGGAGATGAAATTGTCGAGGGGTTAAACACCGCCATATGTATAGTTGATGATTATCAAATTATTAAAGCGATGTTAGAGCGAGGGGCTAATCCCAATATTGGTTTATCAAAGCCTTTACATGCTCATACAGACATAAAAATATTGGAGTTGCTTATTGAATTTGGCGCTGATGTAAATGGAGCAGATCCTTGCATAAAAGATGATGATGGGGAGCTTCCGGAAGATGATCTTTTGGATGATGAGCAAGGCATAAAAATGAGAGAATTTTTATACCAAAGAGTATTCAAATGCTTGAGGCCCGGCGAAAGGTATTTTTATTAAATATAAAACTGCCTAAACCCAAGCAGGGTACGCACATTATAGACACCGATAAATATATGGCTATTTAATGCTCAATTGATGTAAACACAAAATTAAAGCAATTATAACAATGGTTTAACCTTTTGTGTTGACTTGAAACAAGTTGTTAACTATTATCTGTGCCCCAGATTTATGAGGCACTAGAGAAATTGTGTCTTGATAATATAGCTATATTAAAAGGATTTTTAGCAGTGCGCCTAGTAATCATTCGTGTTTTTATTGTTTTTTCCCTCATGGCATTTTACTCATCACACGCTCAAGCGGATACTCGTGATGAAGCAGAATTAAATCGTATATCAGCTCATCTAAATTCAAGAGTAATATTGAAAGTGCCAGCTCCATCATTGGCAGAGACCAATATTAGTTCTGCTAGTTTAGCACCCAAATCTTTTTCCCCTCTTTTATCGAGAGCTAGCGTATCAAGTATTGCAGCGGCACCACCAGGCGGTGGTGGCTCTTCAGGTGAGAATGAGAAACTAATTAACAAAGAAGTTTTAGCGCGAATCCAAGTTAGCGATTCAATTACCCCAGAAACGACTGAGTTATTAGGAGATAAAATAAGCTTAAGTGTAGGCTCTGTGTCATTTTCACATACCGATATAAATATTCCCGGAAACAATTCCTTAGAAGTCGCCATTCGAAGAAATTTCAAAGGGGGAAATTTTGCTTTTACGGGACGGTTAGGAATGGCCGACTGGTCTTTAGATCTTCCCCATATTCATACAACATTGTTATCAACTTATAACAAAACAACAAGAGTCAGAAGATATTCAGGCAGCTGGGGGCGAGGCAGGGAATGTAGCGGAGAATTAAACCCAGAATATTTCTCATTCTTCAGTCCGTCTGAATATTGGAATGGTGATACGCTAAATATTCCTGGCGCAACAAGTGAAAAGATTTTATTTAACAATCAAAAATTAGCACTACGTCCACAATTTCCTAAAGTAACACAGTCTAATTATAAAATTTCGTGTGAGGCTCGCGATGATGGTCTTGGTGAAAAGTTTATTGTATTTTCGCCTAATGGAAAAAAATATACTTTTGACCAATTGAGATTAGTTGGCGCATCATCTCTACAGAAAGGTAAAGGCAACTATTATGAACGCTATCAGGCATTTATGATGGTGTCTAAGATAGAAGATACACATGGTAATTACGTCGACTATGCATATAACGATAATGGTCAATTAATTTCAATTGTGTCTAGTGACGATCGTGTAATTACAATTGAATATGATGATGTTAATCATTTTTATATTGATAAAATTACAGCGAATGGCAAGGTGTGGAATTATAACTATGCAGATTCGTCACTCGCGAGTGTTGTGTTGCCCGATGGCAAGAAATGGACATATGATCTTGCTACTTTTGGGCGGTATGCAGCAAAATTATACCCTGGTGAAAATGGAAACGACTATTGTGAAGTTGCCAGCTCAGTCGGTGGCATGACCGGCACTATTACTCATCCAGATGGCGCATTTGGAACCTTTAAAGTTGATGCAAAGCGTTTTGGGCGTAGTAACGTCGACAGAGTTAACGATAGTCATTTAAATAAAGATTATGTGAGAAAGTGTTTTGCAGCCGCTTCGTTGTTAGAGAAAACACTAACAATTCCTGGTCAAAGTAAAGTCTTAAAATGGAATTACGACTATTCAGAATTAGAAGGAAGCTGGGCGGTAAGTGAAACTGAAAAAGCAACACCAGCAACACCATTATTCATTAGTGGATCGCCTGCCGTGTCTGTCAATCAGCGAGACCATCGTAAGTTAACAGTATCAGCTCCCGACGGTTCTAAAACGGTTTATTATCATAACCGAGATTACAGTAGCTATTTAGATGGAAAACTAATTGTCACAGAGCAATATGATACAGATGGAACTACATTACTGCAGCGTACTTCTTCAACCTACGAAGCGGGTTCTGAAAACGGTGATGCACAATTATTTTACGAAAACTCCCAACCACACAATATTGTTAGTCGTTTAATACAATCAGATATAGAAGCCTTTACTAAAGGTAGTACCGTAAAAACGCTTTACACCACGCAATATAGCGATTTTGATACTTATGATAAGCCTCAAATAACCCGTCAATATTATCAAGGGGAAAACGCCAGAGTAAAAACACATCGACAAGCCTATTTTCATGACAAAGAGCAATGGATTTTAAATGTACCGACTAAAACTTGGATTTCACTACCAAGCGGCGGTGAGGTTCTAGCGTCTGAAACACGTTATAACGCAAAGATGTTACCGGAAATCCAATTAAGTTTTGGTAAAAAGGTATCTACCAATACCTATAACACTGATGGCACGTTAAAGCGTAAAACACTCGAAGTCACCATGAACAATGGTGCGAAAAGATACGTTGATTACGGCATTGAGTATTACCGAGGTCAACCAACAGTAATTACTATTCCTCTTGCTGCTGATGGCAGCAAAACTAAGTCAATTAAGCGCACTGCAAACAGCGACGGCAGATTAACTAGAACAGAAGACTTTTTGGGTAATGTTGTTAGTTATACATACAATTCCAGCGGGCGATTAACTTTAATCGATTATGCAAATGAAGCAATTCAAGACACTGAAATTTTTTATGATAAATTGACATCAAATGATGGTGTTGCTGGTGTATCTGCCGATATGTTAAGGCAGCGAGTCAAGCGAGGGAATTATCAAAAAGACATCTATCTTGACGGACTGTATCGCCCACTGGTGCAAAAAGAACAAGATATTACAGACTCGGCCTCTATCAGATATAGCTACAGCGAGTTTAACTCATATAACAAGCAAACTTTTACGAGTTATCCTGATAATGAAGTGAACATGAATCTTGGTGTAACCTCCTTTTATGATGGCATGCAGCGACAATTTAAATCAGTAAGTACAAGTGAAATGGGCAACATCACTACAACGACAGCTTATCAGCCAAATAACACGATTGAAGTCAACGATGCAAAGGGCAATAAAACTACAACAGTTTATGAAGCATATGGTAGTCCGTCTTATAAAATGCCCATTAAAATATTAAATGAAATGGCGAATGTGTCGGATATAACAACGGCAATGAGTTATAACGTTTTTGGGAATATGACATCGGTTGTGCAAGGTGGAATCACTCAAACGAATGTTTACAATGCCCAGCAGCAACTGTGTTTAACGACACGACCTGACACTGGTGCTAATAGTTTTGGTTATAGTGATTTTGGTGAGCTGTTGTGGAGTTCTTCATCGGCACATAAGGCTACAACGCCGACATGTTTAACAGCTGCGCCAACAGGGTTACGGACTCATTTCACTTACAGTAATTTAGGACAACAGTTAACAAAGACCCATTACAATAAAAGTAACCTGATTGAAAACTCAACAAGCTATAACTATGACTTAAATGGGAGCATGAAAAAAGCATCTCAAAAGAATGGGACTGTAAATGACTATACCTATAATACGTTAGGGCAGCTTACATCAGAGGTTCTTTCGTCTGTTAATAGCACCTTTAGCATTGGTTATACTTATGACAAGTTAGGCAGCATTACTAAAACCACTTACCCAAGTGGCTTAGTGGTTAACCACGACGTTAATGCATTAGGACAGGCGCTAAAAGTAGCCAGTTCAAAAAATGTATTTGCCAGTAGCGCAAAATATCATGCAGGCGGTCAATTAAAATCATTTAACTTTGGAAACGGACATCAATTTAATCAAGCGTTAAATGAGCGACAGTTACCTGAGTCAATTAGTACAAAATTAGGCAACAAAACTGCACTAGATTTTTCATACAGCTATGATCAAAAAGCCAACATTACCAATATTAGTGACCATGTAGATACGAGTTATCATTTAACGATGGATTACGATTCACTTGACCGTTTGACTAGCGCAGATGGTAAATGGGGAACTGGTGACCTTGCTTATGATGCGCTTGGTAATATTAAATCCTACTCACTTGGGTCTAATACCCTTAATTATACGTATCAGAATAACCGCCTGAAAAGTGTCTCGGGCAGTAAAAATATAGATTTTAGTTATGATGAACGCGGCAACATAACTAGTCGCAACTTAGCAGGGAAAATAACGAACTTTGGCTTTGATGTGGGTAACCAAATGCTATCTGCTGATGGCATTGAGTATGCTTACGATGCGCAAGGAAGAAGAATTAGCATTACGCAAGATTCATCATTACCTAAATTATCGATGTATAACTTAGCGGGACAGTTAATGCATCAACTTGATAAAAATACGGGGAAAACAACTGAGCAAATATACCTCGGTGGCAAGCTTGTAGCACAAATTACAAATCTCCCTGATAGAACTGCGGCTATTAACACCCCTTCCAATAGTATTAACGGTGAAATATTGGTGACGTGGGACGCTGTGAATGAAGCAACCTCATATATCTTAGAGCAAAGTACTAATGGTGTTGACTGGCACAAAATTTATGAAGGAGCCAATAGGAGTTTTAATGCTACATCACTCAGCAACGGTAATTACTACTTTAGAGTAAAAGCGTGTAACTCAAAAGGATGTGGGAGTTTTAGAAATTCCACCGCTGTTAAAGTGTTATTAATACCAAATGCACCCACTAGTATCAATGTGCCAGCCGCGACCGTTAAAAATGGTGTTTTTTCCATTAACTGGAGCGCTAGTAGCACAGCCACTAAATATACTTTACGTCAAAGTGTAAATGGCGGCAGCTGGTCAACAGCCGGCAATCCAACGAGTACTAATCAGAGCTTTAGCGGCAAAGGTACGGCAAGCTATCGTTATGGTGTGAGTGCGTGTAATGCCTCTGGTTGTAGTGGCTATAAAGATTCGGTTGTCTTTTCAGTATTACTGCCACCACCGATGCCAAGCAGCATTAGCACACCTACAGCAACGGTTAAAAATGGTGCCTTCACCATTAGTTGGGGCGCAAGCAGCACAGCGACTAAATACACTTTACGTCAAAGTGTGAACGGTGGCGGCTGGGCAACAGCAGCAAATCCAACTAGTACTAGTCAGAGCTTTAGTGGAAAAGGTAACGCGACCTATCGTTATGGAATTAATGCCTGTAATGCCTCTGGTTGTAGTGATTACCGTGATTCCAATACATTTTCTGTATTACTGCCACCACCAGTACCAAGCAGTATTCGTGCACCAACGGCAACGGTTAAAAATGGTGCCTTCACCATTAGTTGGGGCGCTAGCAGCACAGCGACTAAATATATTTTACGTCAAAAAGTAAATGGTGGCGACTGGACAACAGTTAGTGATAATGCAAATAGAAGTAAAGCATTTTCGGGTAAGGGAAATGCAAAGTATCAGTATGCAATAAGAGCGTGTAATGCTTCTGGTTGTGGTGGAGATCGTTATTCAAATACTTTTACTGTGTTATTACTGCCACCAGTGCCAAGCAGAGCCAGTGTACCCACTTACGATCACAACGGCGTTTACAATGTAACGTGGAATGCGAGTGCCACGGCGACTCACTACATGGTTGGAGAAAGCGTTAATGGTGGTAGCTGGACTATTATTCACGGCAATGTGAAATCGACGAGCTATCAAAAAAGTGGCGCGCAAAGTAAGACTTATAAATATGGAATCAAGGCTTGTAATAGCAGTGGTTGTAGTGGGTATAGATACACGGGCAACCTTGTAAACACGTTACCGCCGAGTTATGTCTCAGTACCAAGTACACATCACAGCTCTACAATTTCTATCAGTTGGGGCAGTGTAGCGACAAGGAAACATTATTTGTTGCAAGAAAGAATAGGCAGCGGCGGCTGGAGTACTATTGTGTCTAGCACGACATCTACAAGCTATAACCGAACGGGACGAGGCAGTAATACTTATCAGTATCGTGTTGCCGCTTGTAATAACGCAGGTTGTAGTGGCTATCGCACAAGCCAAACTGTACGTGTGGTCGCAACCCCTTCAAGTATTAGTTATGCATCGAAAGATTTTGATGGCAGCTTTGGTGTAAGTTGGGGACGTGTATCAACAGCAACGAGTTATCAATTACAGCAGCATTTATCTGGCCGATGGACGACTGTTTATAACGGGGCAAGTACCAGTGCGAACATGTCAGGCAAAGCTGATGGCGATTACATCTACCGAGTAAGGGCGTGTTATAGCAATAGTTGTAGTGGTTATAAACAAGGTGGCCAAATAAAAGTGGTGAGACCGAACCTACATGTCTCGTTATCAAAAACATACCTCAATGGCGCGCAGTTTATTGATATCAATTGGTCGTCAAAGGGGGCTGACTCTTGCAAGCTCTTTGGGTCGAACAAAGCTATTTCCGGCACTCAGCGTTATTACGCTCGTTGTAGCAAAACAATATCAATGACGTGTAAGTTTGGTAGCCAATCCATCACTAAAGGGCAGTCAGTTTTAGTGAAGTATAGTAACTGCGGCGGCGGTGGTTTTGAGGATGAATTCTAATGGAAAATATGGACATGAAATTAATTAAAAAGCTGATGAATATTAGCTGTATTATGATTGGCAGCTTCTTTTTTAGCGCGTTTAGTCAGGCTGACACTATTACCTATATGCATACGGATGCGTTAGGTTCACCTGTTGCAGCCACTGATGAAAGTGGTAATGTATTGTGGCGTGAGCATTATTCTCCTTTTGGTGCAAAGCTAGATAATAGTGAGCAGTCTAAAGGAAATGATGTTGGTTATACGGGGCATCAGTTCGATAATGATACTGGGCTTGTGTATATGCAGGCACGATACTATGATCCAGTGATTGGGCGGTTTTACTCGAATGATCCGATAGAGGCACATAGTGTGCAGAGCTTTAATCGATATGCTTATGCGAATAACAACCCATATGCCTATACCGATCCCGATGGACAATTATCAATACGAAAAATAAAACCAACTCCATTGCCAATACCTCCTCCGCCTGCACCTATGAATCCGCCACATGTACCGCCAAACACTCCTAGCGGCCAACCTCCTGTAACATTACCCGATGTACCGGATATACTACAAGTGCCTCCGACTACAGCTGTAGTAATTGTTGGTCTAGCTATAATTCAAAATATAAGTGGACCGGAAGAAAAAGAAACGAAGCCTGGACAAAGTGGAAAAGAGGCTGGAAAAGATGTCCCTAGTTGGGCAAAAGGGTCTAAACCAAGGGTTAATGAAAATGGTAATAATTTTGCAGATAGATTACTTAATGGTAAATATGGAAAGGGTAATTACCCCAAAGGACCAAGATCAGAACATAATAAAATAAAAAAATGGGGAGATAGAGGTTTTCAAGCACCTAAAGCGTAATACAACTAGACACTAAGGAAAATAATTTGAAAAATGTATATATAGTACAACATGTTCATGAGTTTACCGATGGCACAGAGGATGTGAAAATTATAGGAATTTATAAGCTAGAATCTGATGCTTTATCTGCTGTTGCTCGATTACAAAATGTTAATGGATTTAATAAACATATTGATGGTTTTAATATTGATAAATATGAATTGAATAAAGATCATTGGAGTGAAGGTTTCGAGTAAAAAAAGATAAAGATGGGATAGTCTAAAAATCTATCTAATAAATAACGAGTTAATGACTTAGTGATATTTTTAGTCCCTCTCTTTATTAAATAAAAAACAGCGCAAACCAAAGCCCTGCATCACAGCGGGGCTTTTTGTTTTTTAGCGGCTAATTACCTTAGTTGCTGTTATTTCGCCGAGCTAAAACGATTAGCATCATAAGAGTAAAAAGGGACACGCATAAAAATCTATTTAATAAATGGAGAAAGGGACACGCACAAAAAATCTATCTAATAAATAACGAGTTAATGGCTTGATGATATTTTTAGTCCCTCTCTTTATTAAATAAAAAACAGCACTAACCAAAGCCCTGCATCACTGCGGGGCTTTGGTTTTTTAGCGGCTAATTACCTTAGTTGCTGTTACTTCGCCGAGCTAAAACGATTGGCATCATGCTTTAAAATCATTCCTTCCAATAGAGATTTAATCACCATTTTTTCATCAGCATTAAATTGGCTGATCGCCTCATGAATAAAGATGGGACAGGCTAAAAAATCTAACTATTAAATAACGAGTTATAGGTTGTGAGCCTATTTTACTGGTGATTTGTGGTTATGACGGCCTTTATAAGATTGCATGGATGCACGATACTATGATCCATTGATTGGGCGGTTTTACTCGAATGATCCGGTTGGCGCTATGGGACATATTGTTCGTAGCAATCCAATACACGGATTTAATCGGTATACTTACGCAAATAATAATCCTTATAAATATACTGATCCTGATGGGAAATTTGGACTCATCGGTGCCTTAATCGGTGCTGTTGTTGAAACTGGTGCCCAATTAATCTCTAGCGGAGGTGACTTTTCAAAACTTGATTATTCGGATATAGCAGTTGCTGGTGCTGTAGGTTTTGTTACTGGTGGAATTGGTGGTCGTCTTGCTACTAGCGCTGTAAAGGGGACTATGGCTGCTAGTGAAGCTGTTGCTTTAACAGCTTCTGTTGGCGGTATGGCAAGTGGTTTAGGAGCAGAAGTCGGAGGGCAGTTAAATGGTAAGCCTATTACTGGAACACAAGTTGTGACATCAATGGTTGGTGGAGCCTTAGGAGCAGGTCTAGGGGCTAAAGTAGCTACAGGTTTTGCAAATACTTTACAGAAAGGATTTGGAGCTCTAAATTCCCAAGTTGCTAATACAACAAAAAGTGCCATGATTGGTAACAGAGTAGCTACTGGAACATCAAGTGTTCAAAGAGTCGGTGAAATAACGACTGAAGCAGTTTCTAACCTTGGACAAAAAGAATTAAATAAGGAGTAATTCAGATGAGTATAAAACTTAACCTGACATTAAAATATGCACTTTTAATTGAAATTTTCTTCATTGTTATTTGCTCCTTTTTAGTGGCAATAGAATATTTCATTGGTTCAGGTACCTTTACGATTCGAGGCACAATGTATTGTTTAATTATTTTTCAAATTCCGGTTATATATTTAGTGATAAAACATTGGATGTTACTCGGTAAAGATACATTTATTAATTAAATTTTATTCATAACTGTAGAAAGAAAAAGGGACACAAATAAAAATCTATATAATAAATAACGAGTTAATGATTTTGTTAGATTCTAGTCCCTCTCTTTATTAAATAAAAAACAGCACAAACCAAAGCCCTGCATCACTGCGGGGCTTTGGTTTTTTAGCGGCTAATTACCTTAGTTGCTGTTATTTCGCCGAGCTAAAACGATTGGCGTCATGTTTTAAAATCATTCCTTCCAACAGAGACTTAATAACCATTTTTTCATCAGCGTTAAATTGACTAATTGCCTCAAACTGCAACTTTAGCTCGTCATCCGGCCCACGCTCTTTATCCTCAAATACCAACGAGTCAATATTGACATGAAGCGTCACGGCAATTCGCTTAAGCAAAAATATAAAGGGACATCCACAAAAATCTACCTGATAAATAACGCGTTAATGACTTGTTGTTATTTTTAGTCTCCCTTTTTATTAAATATGAACCAGAAAACCCAAGCCCTGCTTTTTAAAACGCAGGGCTATTTTTATGAGTTTTTCTGGTGATGATGGTAGCTGAACTATTATTCACGGCAATGTGAAATCGACAAGCTATCAAAGAAGTGGCGCGCAAAGTAAGACTTATAAATATGGAATCAATGCTTGTAATAGCAGTGGTTGTAGTGGTTATAGATACACGGGCAACCTTGTAAACACGTTACCGCCGAGTTATGTCTCAGTACCAAGTACACATCACAGCTCTACAATTTCTATCAGTTGGGGCAGTGTAGCGACAAGGAAACATTATTTGTTGCAAGAAAGAATAGGCAGCGGCGGCTGGAGTACTATTGTGTCTAGCACGACATCTACAAGCTATAACCGAACGGGACGAGGCAGTAATACTTATCAGTATCGTGTTGCCGCTTGTAATAACGCAGGTTGTAGTGGCTATCGCACAAGCCAAACTGTACGTGTGGTCGCAACCCCTTCAAGTATTAGTTATGCATCGAAAGATTTTGATGGCAGCTTTGGTGTAAGTTGGGGACGTGTATCAACAGCAACGAGTTATCAATTACAGCAGCATTTATCTGGCCGATGGACGACTGTTTATAACGGGGCAAGTACCAGTGCGAACATGTCAGGCAAAGCTGATGGCGATTACATCTACCGAGTAAGGGCGTGTTATAGCAATAGTTGTAGTGGTTATAAACAAGGTGGCCAAATAAAAGTGGTGAGACCGAACCTACATGTCTCGTTATCAAAAACATACCTCAATGGCGCGCAGTTTATTGATATCAATTGGTCGTCAAAGGGGGCTGACTCTTGCAAGCTCTTTGGGTCGAACAAAGCTATTTCCGGCACTCAGCGTTATTACGCTCGTTGTAGCAAAACAATATCAATGACGTGTAAGTTTGGTAGCCAATCCATCACTAAAGGGCAGTCAGTTTTAGTGAAGTATAGTAACTGCGGCGGCGGTGGTTTTGAGGATGAATTCTAATGGAAAATATGGACATGAAATTAATTAAAAAGCTGATGAATATTAGCTGTATTATGATTGGCAGCTTCTTTTTTAGCGCGTTTAGTCAGGCTGACACTATTACCTATATGCATACGGATGCGTTAGGTTCACCTGTTGCAGCCACTGATGAAAGTGGTAATGTATTGTGGCGTGAGCATTATTCTCCTTTTGGTGCAAAGCTAGATAATAGTGAGCAGTCTAAAGGAAATGATGTTGGTTATACGGGGCATCAGTTCGATAATGATACTGGGCTTGTGTATATGCAGGCACGATACTATGATCCAGTGATTGGGCGGTTTTATTCGAATGATCCGGTTGGGTATACCGCTAAAAATCCTGTGATGTCGTTTAATCGTTATCTGTATGTGAATAATAATCCGTATAAGTATACTGATCCGACTGGTGAATCGTTAAAACTTTTGGGCGCCTTCATCTCTGACACAGCAGTAAATGCTGGATTAAATTATGCTGAAAGTGGATCGTATAATTTATCTTCTGCTGCGTCAGATGCAGCAGTCGGCTTGATAAATCCAATGAAAAAACTTCAACAAGTAAAGAGAGTTTATAAACTCCTCAAAAAAAGCTGTTGTTTTGTCGCTGGTACTCAAGTCCTAACTGAAGATGGTTATAAAAGCATCGAAGATATTAAGTTGGGAGAAAAACTTTGGGCTAAAAATGTTGAAACAGGCGAACAAGAGTGGAAGGCCGTAACAAAAATATTCAATGAGCCAGATCGTGGAATATATGAAATCAAGTTACTTGGCAATGACGGTTTCGAACAAAAGATTGAAGCAACAGATGACCATCCTTTTTACGTAATAGGAAGCGGCTGGAAAACAACCATAGAGTTAAAAGTCGGTGACGAAATAGAAACTGACGGTAGCGGCGCAATGACAGTAGTAAGTGTTGTAGATGAGAAGCGACAGGCTTTAACTTATAACTTTACTGTTGCTGATTTTCATACTTATTATGTAACTAAGAAAAATGTTCTTGTACATAATTGTGGTATCGAAATGAAGGGAAGTGGTAATGCAGCTAGGATTAAGGGAGATCCATCACAAGCTGTTGCTGAGGCTGGATTAGATAAAGCTAAATTGACATGTGCGCAGTGTAAATTAAAAACAAGTATAAAAAACCGAAAAGCAGAACAAAAACGTAAAGGACCACTGGCTGGACACGGGAAAAAAATAAAATCAGAACAAAAAGTATTAGATAAAGTAAATAATCGTTTAAAAGATATAGAATAAACTTATTTATGTCATTTTTTGTTATGGAGATTAAGCAATGAACATCATTCCGTTGAAAGGTGTAGATGAAATTCTATTTGGTGTTTTCAATAGTGATATTAAAATATTATTAGGTCAACCAGATGTAATTGAAAATTTAGGTGCTAACGATGGTGTAAGCTCAGAAATATATATATACAAATCTTTAGGCTTAAGTCTCTACTTTGATGGGGATGCAAATTTTCGTTTATGGGGTATTGGTATTACTACAAATTTGGCAAGTTTGTTAGGGGTTAATCCAATAGGTTTAACCGAAGCCGAATTATTAAAAGCATTTCCAAACATTAAACTAGATGTTTGCGATGATTCTTTTAAAGAGTATATTTTGCCTAAAGAAGAAATTGAATTCGTTCTTAAAAATAACATTGTTAAAAGGATTATGGTGAACCCTAATTTAGATGAATATTGTAAGGAGTATGCTCAATAAATCTCGAATATAAACGAATATAAAGGACAGCCATGAATTTTAGGCGGCTAAAAGAATCATAGTCTAGACTAAGTCATCATTCATTTTTTGATAGGTAATGATTATGACTCGCGCTCGCCAACAGCTGATTGATTTAGCCGCTACACCTTATTATCATGTTATTTCTCGTTGTGTTCGTCGTGCATTTTTGTGCGGCGAGGACAAACTTACAGGTAAGAATTTTGACCATCGTCGACAATGGTTGGTTGATAGAGTTAAATTGCTGTCTAGCATTTATTCTATTGATATTGCGGCTTATGCCATCATGAGTAACCACTACTTATGTGGAGCTCCACATAAGTAGTGTTATGTGAAGTAAAAACTTATGTGAAGTTTACATTTTGTTCTCCTATTATTGTTAGTGTTCCCGTCGTTTTTTCATTCTTTAGCTTCACATAATTTAGTCCTTTGATTAAGGTCATCCAGCCATT
>Ga0209396_1002348_pt1 | contig 19996 bp, 19 predicted proteins | sample GOMGulsemesocosm_6_FD_184638 | JGI IMG/M metagenome (GOLD analysis project Ga0209396, IMG submission 184638) | Methane-oxidizing microbial communities from mesocosms in the Gulf of Mexico - GOM8C Gulf of Mexico (SPAdes) (version 2) | ecosystem: Environmental > Aquatic > Marine > Cold seeps...
AAGTCCTTCGCTGTCCGCAAGTTTATCAACCTGTTCGGATAAAGATTTAAGTCTTTGCACGGGTGTTGGGTGCGTTTTATATAATAATGCCAAGGCACTATCATCTGCAGCAATAGCTGCAATCACTTGTAAGTTATCTATATAAGCAAAGGCATCATAACCAGATTTAGCCAACAACCGTATACCGTATTGGTCGGCCATAAATTCATCTTCTTTGTTAAGCCCTTTAACATAGAGTTCTTGTGCCATGCCCGTCACCTTTTTAGCCCAAACCTGATATTCCTGCTCTTTATTACTTCCATTAGTATTATCTTGATATGCTTGTGCTGATATAAATAAGGTTTCAGTAACCGCGCTTCTATTGGCCTCCTCTTTAATCGCATTTAAGTGGTGTTTTTCAGTAATATGGCTAATTTCATGAGCCAGCACTGCAGCTAACTGAGCTTCATTTTCAAGTTGCATTAACATACCTGAAGTTATAAATACAAAGCCACCGGGCGCTGCAAATGCATTGATTGCACTGCTATTAATGACACCAAACTGCCAGGGCAAATTAGGTCTTGAGCTATTTTGCGCTAACCACATGCCAACCTTGTTCACATAAACATTAATTTCTTTATTCTCATACAGAGGCCTAGTTCCTAATAATACCGCTGACATATTTTCACCAAATTGAACTTCTTGCTCTTGGTTAATATTATGGGCATTAAAAACATTAACTCCTTGTTCAACAAGTTTTCCGACATCAAGGTTACCTAGTTTTAAGCTGGTACTCTTACACCCTAAGAGTACCAAGCAGAGAAACACAATTATTAGATAGACGGGATTAAGTAAAGCTTTCATCTTGTTAATCCTCTTTTACGTTGATTTTATTTGTTTGTAACTTCCCCTGCTGAGCAAACCTTGCCGCAGCCTCTGTAGATACGATATATGCATTAAGTAGCAACAATTGCTTTAGGTCTGCTTTACTATTTTTCAGATCATTTTCATCAAAACCACGAACTCCTGTTGAAACAGTGGGTAAGCTATCGTTAGTGACACGAGAGAAAAGAGACTCAATGCCAAGCTCTCCCTCTCGTTTTGCTGTTGCAACAAACCTGACATTTAGCATACTAACCCAACCAGAAACTTGTCCCGCCTGCGGGGCTGTTTGTGGCACTGAATTCGTAGAAATGAAATACCAAGATCTTTTTCTGGAATTAATATTGATACTTTCATTAGCAGTAACAGCACCAGAAATTTCACTTTGATAGCTAGGTTGTTTTAGCAATTTTGTGCTTTTGATTACCTGACCAGTGCGAACTTTACTGGCTATTTCTTTAGATGATTTAACCTCAAAAGCTAAACAATTATTAAAAACAAAACTAGTAAAAAACATGCTCAATACAATTAGCAATTTTGAATAGTTTTGGGAATGGTAAAAGCCAAAAGATTTAAACATTATTCACCTCTTCTTTTAGGTTGATATAACTTAACATTGCCTTGCCTACCTTTTACCTTATGTTCACCTTGGAAACTAAAATCAAATACATGTTCGGTTAGCTTCATAGTCTGCTCTGAAACTAATATACGACTATTATTTTTAGTCAGCCCTTCAATTCTGCTCGCTAAATTTACCGTGTCGCCGATAACAGTATAGTCAACTCGTAAGTCTGCGCCGATCATACCAACAATACATTCCCCAGTATGAATACCAATGCCTATGTCAAAACCTTGTAATTCCACCGGTAGCGTTTGACGAAACATTAAGAGTTTCTCTTCCATAGCAAGCGCAGTATTAATTGCAGCGATAGCATCTAGTGAAGGCTCATTTTGAATAGGCGCTCCCCAAAAAGCCATCACGCAATCGCCAATAAACTTGTCTAGCGTGCCATGATTTTGAAAAATAATAGCAACCTGTTGGTTAAAATATTGATTCAATAGGTGAACTACAGCTTCAGCACTATTTTTTTCAGCCAGCTGGGTAAAGTCTCGAATATCAGAAAACAATACCGTAAGTGTCTGTTTCTTATTGAGTTGCTCAGGAGATAAGGCTTCATCCCCAAGCAATTTATAGACGACTTGTGGGTCTAAGAACCGACCAAACATAGCAAGTGCTTGCTGGCGATGTCGATATTCTAAGTAACCATAGATAAAAGAGAAAAGTAGAAAGCTTGCAAGCATCACAACCAGCATTGAGCCAATAAACAAAACGTATTGCTGCTTTAGTAATGAATTACTTATAATCGTTAATAACAGACTAGTGATTAACATAACTAAGCTGGCGTAACTGACCTGCCTGACAAAGCCATTAATGCAAATAAAACAGCTGCAAGCCAGTGCAATAACAACTATGCCAATAAGGCTTTGGAAAGAATCATCAACAGCAATTAAGAAAGTTTCATTTTTAAGGTTATCTATTGCTGTTGCTAGCATATAAACACCAGGCAAATGGCCACTTAACGGCGTTGAACGTGCATCAAATAACCCAGAGGCTGTAGCTCCAATCAAGACTACTTTGCCCGATAGCTGCTTTAAAAAAGTGATATCGTTATTTATTACGGCTTGGTAAACATCGACGTAACTCAGCGTAGTATAAGGTTGCAGAGCAGAGCCCCGCCATTGCAGTAGTATTTTTTGCTGCTTTGGTAAAGGCAACGCCAAGGAGCTAACCAGTTTTGCCGGTAACGACAATAATTGCCAACCAGAAAGCTCCCTATAAACATCATAATATCGGCCAACACCATCAAATTCTGCGGTGAAATTAATACTTCCTAATTGCCAGTAGTGCCTATTGATTGCTAGGGGTAAAATGAAATCACCCTGAGCATGACTATCAGCCAGTTGTGTTTTTATTAAGCCTAACTCTTGGGGAAGTTGCTCTAACAACAAACCACCACCAGCAACTAACTCTTGCTCTAATGTAGCGAAAAAAACTTGCTTTGATTGTGACAGCACCTCATTAAAATAGCGGTCAGCATCAGGTCGATAAATATCTTGCTCTGCAAATAAGATATCAAACCCTATTGCAGAAATATCCAATGGCTGTAGCGCTTCAATAATTTGTCCATGGACGGTTCTTGGCCATACCCAGCGACCTGCTATGGGGTTCATTTGCTTTAAACTATAATCATCGATAGCAATGACAACAATATCGCTATCCACTTTCAGTTGCTTAGCTAAGTACCGTGATTGATGATCAAAAATGGCATAATCAGCCACTTGAAAAAGCTTACTTTGTTGGGCCCCAAGGTAAATGAGGATTAGGAGTATTGTGATAAAAATCGATGATACTTGAACTCTAGCTAATATCATATAACGCACCCGAGAGTAGATACTTTAATGTCCAAAATCTTAGTAGATTAAGGTTAAGGTTAAGGTTAAGGTTAAATTGTCGAATTTATTTTTCAATATGAGTGAAAATCCCGTCCCAGTTTGGGTCGAAATCTTCACCTTGCTTTGCTTGTAACCGCGCAAAATAAATTTGGTAATAACTTGTAGAGTCATGTTGCTCTTTTAAGGGGCTTATCAAGGCCAAGGCTGCTTGCCAATTTTGTTCTTTATAGAGCTTTAATACTTTGTTAAATACTGCAACTTGTTCAACTTCCTTATCGCTGCAATCACCTATGACTCCCAAAGGTTGATATATAGTTAAGTCCTCTTTTTTTCCTTTAACTCTCACCGTATCTATTTCTTGAAATAAAATACCTTTGCACTGTAATTTAGTAGCCTCAGTGACTAAAATCGAAACACCGTAGTACTTTGTTAGCCCTTCTAAGCGTGATGACACATTAACGCCATCACCAATCACAGTATAATTTAGCCTTGTTGATGAACCCATATTACCTGCGATAACCTGAGCAGTATTAATACCAATGCCTAACCCTATTTCAACAAAGTTATTTGATGTAAGCTCTTGATTGATCATAGCCAACTCTTTTTGCATTGCCAAAGCAGCAAGTACCGTGTTTTTCGCTTGTAAGTCATCCTTTACTGGTACGCCAAATAACGCCATTACTGCATCACCAATATATTTGTCGATAACACCATGATGACTATCTATGATTTTACTTAGCCGTGTTAACAGTTGATTTAATAACGAGATCATTTCTTTGGCATTATGCGTTTCACATAGGCTGGTAAAGTTTCTGATATCGCTAAACAAAATGGTAACTTCTCGCTCCTCCCCACCCAGTTCAACTCCCTTATTAAGCAACTGCTCAGCAATAGCCGGTGACACTACCTTACCTAACAAGCTTCTAACCTTGGCTCGCTCTGCTAAGCCTTTTGCCATGGCATTAAAGCGCAGGGCAAGTTGACCAAGTTCATCCCGTTGTTTGACCTCAATAGTCAAATCGTAGTGGCCTTGCTCAATTTTTTTAGCTCCTTCAGCTAATACAGTAACGGGCTTGGTTATTTTTCTGGCAATAAAGTCGCCGCCAATAACGAGTAAAGTTAATGCAATTGAAAAACCAAAGGCGACAATAAAATGCAAGTTTTCATAAGGAACTAAAGCTTGTGCTAAAGAGCGTTGTAGTAAGGCAATAAAATATTCATCATCTTCATTTCGAATAGGTAAAGCGACGGAGACATAACTTTGCCCCGATAACGTTAAATCAAAGTTTTGATTAAAATGTTGCTTAATGCTCTGCACCTGGTGAAAAGAGGCTTGTGAAGTCAAAGCTTGCTCTGATAACTGACGGTTATTTCCTGTCAATGTCGACGCTAATTGTTGCCATTGATAGCTCTGTGTAGAGGTGAACTTGCTGCCAAAGAGTATAGATACATCAGATCTTGTGGTCTTTTGCAGAGTTTGAGCAAAATCATCAGTCAGTAAAAATCCCATTACAATCCAATGACTTGGCTCAGGTGAAAATAATGGCACAGCAACTAATAAATAGGGTTTACTTTCAATGAAGGCAATAGAGTCAGCCTCACCATATTCACTGTTACTGGCTTGTTCAATTAGGTGGGGCAGATAAAAAGGTTCAGCCGTTAACAGGGGGTGACGGGTATCAGCAATAATATCGCTTTCCATTGAAAGCAGTAACATCACATCAGCATCAACGCGCTCTTGATAGCTTATAAGCGTAGACAAAACCGTTTTATGCTCATTAGTATTAGCAACGGGTTTGAACGCATAATCGGAGGATAAAGCCCTTACCTTTGACAGTAAACTATCCCTATGTTGTGCTAAGGATTTGAAGAAAACGTCCGCAGTTACTTGTAGAGCCTCATCAATATTTGCTCTTGCCGTTGCTATATTGGCATCACGAATAACAACAAATAATGATAATTGAATAGGGATAAAAATTACCATAATAAAGGCAATAATTCGGCTACGGAAATGACTGAACCTAAAAAGCTTCTTAATGGTAATCCCTCACATAATCACGATTAGTCTTTGAAACTTTACCTAAGTTAAACTAGTAACCTCTGCGCATTGTACTTTTGGGTGAGCGCCATGCTTTAAACTGTGATTTCTGTGCGACGGTAAAGACAAGCTCTTGCTCGTCATCACTAATATTAATTTGTTGTGCGTTGAGTTGCTCACTACCTTTCGCTTTGGGATGCCAAACAACGACTTCATATTGCCCTTTGGCTAAGTTAGTTAGCACTGCTTGCCCTAATTTATCTGAGATAGTGAATTTATTGGTATCAACTACATAAATATAAGCCTTCATCCAATCATGAATATTACAAGCCATGGCAACAACTCCTTTTTTATCAAAGACGATTGGAGAAGATGGATTACCACTATAAAGCGGCAATTCAAATTGCTTTGATTTTGAAAAAGAATAAACCTGATGACGAATCTCATCATTATTAGGAAAATTTATAGCACTACCTCGCTGAACAACTGTAACATAGGGAATGAACTCTTTATCAACCTGATCAATAACGACAGAGTTATCACTCACTTTTGGCAATGTTTCTTTAACATAAATAACCGCAAACTCGACTGGATTTTTCTTATCATCAATGACGCTAACCTTAATAGTATTGGCGTGAGTAAACCAAGAAAGCATAAGGAAAAGAGATATAAAACACCAAGTAGTGAACTGAAATATTTTCATCTTATTGCCCTTAATAACGGTAATTGAAACTTAGTAAGTAAGATGTATTGTGATAATCCAAAACATCCGCTTTTCCTTGATAGTGCTCCATCACAAAATTAATTCCAGAATGGTTGGTTAGGCTATAGCTCAATGAGGCTGAATAAATATTACTACCACCATCAAGCTTATAAACACAACCACCAAAAATATCATCCTTTGTGATAGCACTTACCTTCTCAACTTCAAGAACTTTAGCAACATTCTCCTTAGAGCAAGATGATTGAAAGTCTCCTTGACGACGAGCATAACTTGCCGATAACAACCAATCCTGGCTAAGGATGTAGTCAACAAAAAATGTTAGATGAATGTAACTTTGCTCATAAACATCACTTGATAATTCAGGGACTATTACTGGGCCTGCTTTACCTGTTGTGGAAGTAAAATCAAGGCTAGCTGCTAAAGTTAATTGATTAGTTATATGTCGACCAACTTCTAAATTGCTAAAAAGTATGTCAATTGAATTTGCATCCCACTCGACTTCTTTATGTCGATAATTAGCATTAAACTGCAAGTATGGTTGATAAAAACCTAAGCCAAATTTATGCCTAAGCCCAAAGTTTGCACCAAACTGCCTATTATCCATAGCGTCAAAGTCCTGATATTTTTCTGCTTCAAGTTCAAGGGTAAGACTCATCCGGGTAAAGCCATTAAGTTGATAGAAGCGACCAACAATGCCGCTAAAAGCTAATTGTTCATCGCTATGAGTATCATCACTAAAGGCAGATAAATTAAGGTTCTCAATAGAGGTGTATGACAATTGTGCGTCAGCTATCCACTCAACCCACTCGCCTTGCTCTGCTGCGGCGGCAGTGGACAAAAACATGAATATGACAATCAATGAAAATAATTTATTCATAAATGCACCTATTAAAGCGAATAACTTGCAAACAAGTGAAAAGAGTTATCAAAAAAGTATAGTTCACAAGCTTAATAATTATTATTTTTGTAGGGGTTTATGATGCCTGTGTCACGAGGAATGATACTTTTGTCAACAATAGTGATTTTTAACGGTTAAATTTTTCAATTTCTTACCCGCCATCCTATACTTTTGATTAACTCATCATTGTTAACTTGGTACAGGGGATATAATGAATAGCATTGAGCATTTTATTGAGATAGGCATAGCGTTATCTTCAGAGAAAGATCACGGAATATTGTTAGAGAAAATAATTAAAAGTGCCATGGAGCTTTCTAATGCTGATGGCGGTACTATTTACTCTATATCAGAGCAAGGTGAGTTAGTTTTTGAAACTATCATTAATAAAACCTTATCACTTCATTTAGGTGGAACCACAACAAATAAAATTAACTTTCCTCCTATTCCAATCCTAAAATATGGTGAGGTTAATAACAGCGCTCTTGTCGCCATTGCTGCCCATACAGGGAAAATAATAAATATCGATGATGTTTACCAATGCCTGGATTATGATTTAAGTGCCGCCAAAGCAATGGATAAAAAAACCGGCTATAAAACCCAGTCAGTGTTAACCCTGCCAATGAAAAATCACCAAGGGGATCTTAACGGTGTAATTCAACTTATCAATGCTATCAATCCCACCAATGCAAAGGGAGAAATTGTTCCGTTTAACAAAGAAACCGAAAAGCTAACCCATGCACTTAGCTCTTTGGCAGGTGTCATTATCACCAATAAACAACTGATTGATGAAATGGAAAACTTATTTACTGCATTTTCCCAACTCATTGCCTCAGCCATTGATAAAAAATCACCTTATACCGGCGGTCATTGTCGACGTGTTCCTTTAATTACCATGATGTTAGCTAAAGCATGTAATGAGATAGATTATGGACCACTAGATAAATTTGTCATGAATAAGGAAGACTTTCATGAACTAGGTGTTGCCGCTTGGTTACATGATTGTGGCAAAGTAGCCACGCCAGAATATGTAATGGATAAAGCTAAAAAATTAGAAACTGTCTTCGACAGAATTGAGTTAGTCAATGCTCGTTTTGAAATAGCCGCAAGAGACCTTTATTACAGTAAGAAGTATGCCGAAAAGCAAAAAGCTTTATTACTCAAAGATCTTGAGGCTGACCGTGACTTTATCTGCCATGCCAATAAAGGCGGTGAGTTTTTTGACGATGATAAAACTCAACGTGTTTATCAAATTGCTAAAAAGTACCAAGTAACAATTAAAGGAGTAAAACAAGACATTTTAAATAGCGATGAGATATACAACTTAATTACTAAACGTGGCACTTTAAATGACAAAGAACGACGCGTCATTAATGGACATATGGATGTAACAGTAGAAATGCTTGAGTCTATGCCCTTTCCAAAACATTTAAAACGTGTACCTGAGTACGCTTGTGGTCATCATGAAAAAATGGATGGCACAGGTTACCCCAAAGGGTTAAAGCGTGATGAAATGTCTATTCCTGCAAGAATAATGGGCATTGCCGATGTTTTTGAGGCATTGACAGCAAATGACCGTCCTTATAAAGATCCTAAACCCTTGTCAGAAACCCTTACCATTATGGGCAGAATGAAACTAGGCGATCATCTCGACCCTGACTTATTTGATGTATTTATTGAAAAAGAAGTATATCTGGAGTTTGCTAGGCAGCATTTAGAAGCAAGTCAAATGGATGACTTTGATATTACTCAAATACCTGGCTGTGAAGGAAATAAAGCTTAAGAGGACGTTAGGATAAAGTTCAACAATTTCGTCTTTTTTGACACCTAAACAACCAGTTACCAATACTTTACCGTTTGCCGCTAACGCTTCGCCGATAGTATCAAGTGATTCCTGCACTGCGCTATCTATAAAGCCACAAGTATTTACAATAACTAATTCTGCATCATCATAGCTGTTGGTTACATCGTACCCCTCTGTGTGCAGCTGAGTAAGGATGCGCTCACTATCAACTAAATTCTTTGGGCAGCCTAGCATATTTACACCAACCCTAGTTACAATGCTTTATCTCACTTCAATATGACTCTGATGAGTCATGCATTTAATCAAGATAATCTATTGGCAAATAACGATTATTTTAACTATGCAACACCTCATTTTACAAAGAGCATACTCTTGCGTTTTGTTCAAAGTAACCTAAAGCAAACCGTTAACCCGTAGCTCTTCGTTAGCTATGTTAATTGCTCTGTTTGTACTAACGAATAGCAAAGGTAAGAAGTGAACCTGCTTTACCAGCAAAAGTTTACAGGCTCCATCATTGCAAAAACGCACATACAATATGCGAAATTAGTGAATATTCACAAGGCAAAGTTTACATTATGATTACCTCAATTCAAACAAACGAGGAAATATTATGATTACTTTATACCACGCACAGGGTTCTTGTTCATTAGCTGTAAAGGCAGCATTGGCGCTTAGCGGTTTAGAACACGAGATTAAAATTGTTGATGCACAGGCTGGTGAACAGTTCTCTGCTGAGTTCGTTAAAATAAATCCATTAAGCAAGGTGCCTGCATTGATTGTTAAAGGTGACATAATCACTGAAGGTGCGGCAATTTTACAATACATAAGTGAAATTGCGCCAAGTACTAACTTACTTCCTAAAGAAGGCACTATGAATCGTGCTCAAGCATTAAAATGGATGATGTTTGTTTACTCAAATGTGCACCCTCATTTTGCCCGCGCTTTCGTACCTGCTCGCTACGGTAATGATGAAGCAGATATTAAAGAAAAAGCGGGAAATTCTTTAAGTGATTTATTCACAATAATTAACGAACAACTTGTTAGTAATGATTACATTGCAGGCTCTTCATTAACTATTGCTGATTTGTACTTAGGCGTTGCTATTCATTGGCAGATGGCACTGAAAGGCTCTTTGACTGATAGTTATCCCCATGTTGCTAGCTATTTACAACGTTTATTAGCCCATCCTGTCATTGGTAAGCTTTATCAGGCTGAATTTTCCTAACTCGAAATTTACGCTAACAAAGTGATTATACACAGGCAGCAAGTATTCCTTGCTGTCATTAACCAAAAATTCAATCTATTTCTGCATTCCACTTGCAGATAGGACATTTTATGAAGAACATTTTCAGCTCAATTACTCTAGGTGATTATCAATTAAGTAACCGAATTTTTATGGCTCCGCTTAGTCGCGGTCGCGCAGTTAATAATGGTATTCCGAATGAACTAATGGCCAAGTATTATGGTCAACGTGCAACAGCAGGTCTTATTATCGCTGAAGCGACTGCCGTCGACAAAAAAGGCCTAGGCTGGATGAATGCGCCAGGTATATATAATGATGAACAACAAGCCGGCTGGAAAAGTATTGCCGAAGCCGTACATGAAAAAGGTGGACGCATCTTCGTTCAGCTTTGGCACATGGGTAGCATTGTACATCCAGATTTTCTTGAGGGTGAATTACCTGTTTCTTCATCCGCGGTAAAGCAGCAAGGAGCATTAACCACTCCAAAAGGTCGCGATCGTGAATTTGTAGTGCCGCAACCATTAACCAAATTACAAATCGATGAAATAGTTCAGCAATTCGTTGGTGCCGCCAGACGAGCAATAGACTCAGGTCTTGATGGAGTTGAAATTCACGGGGCAAACGGTTTTTTAGTTGATCAATTTACCCGTGATGGTATCAATCAACGTGAAGATGAATATGGGGGTTCTATTGATAATAGGTTGCGCTTCATGATGGAGATCGTTGAAGCAGTTTGTGCGGAGATTGGTTCCGGCAAAGTAGGTATTAGAATTTCTCCTACCAATAAGGTCTGGGGAATTAAAGACTCAGACCCTAAAGCAACCTTTACTCGTGCAGTAACCCGACTAAATGAATTCAACTTAGCATACGTGCATATTTTGGAGCCTAAGCCAGACTTTGAACACGCTATTGCGACAACAGATTATTTAACACCCATACTACGCGAAAACTATCATGGTAATTTGATCATTAACGGCGGTTTTACTAAAGAAAGAGCAAACGATTCATTAGCAAATAATGAAGCCGAAGCGATAGCTTTTGGCTCTCCGTTTATTGCTAACCCTGATTTAGTAGAAAGGTTTCAGGCTAATTCAGCTTTGACTCAACCTGACTCAACAACTTTTTATACATCCGAAGCAAAAGGATATACCGATTACCCGATTATGGCCAGGAGTTAAGTTTGTAGAATTTGCAGGATAGACATCAATGATATAGCACTAATATATCTGGTGTCTCTATTAATTATAACGACAGTAAACAAACTCCAAAAACCGTTAGGAAAATAGTAATGACAGCATTTTATATAGTAAAAGTAAAAATTAAAGATGAGAAAAAACTCCAAGATTATTCGAGCAAGGCCATACCAATTTTCACTTCTTTTGGCGGAGAGCTATTAGCTAAAGGGGCATTGCAAACAAATGAGCAAAACGTAAAAGATCATGACTTTTCAGTTGTAATGCAGTTCCCTAGCTTAGACATGTTAAATGAAGCACTCAATAGCCCTTCATATCGAGCGATAATTCCTATACGCCTAGAAGCAGCAGATGTAACTATTTCGATATACCAATAACTAAAAGGCTTTACAATATGAAAAATGTCACACTAGGAGAGCAAGGTTTAATCGTACCTGCTGTAGGTTTGGGCTGTATGGGCATGTCAGAATTTTATGGTGGTCGTACTCAAGAAAATAACCTATCAGTGCTAAACCGTGCAATTGAATTAGGTTGCACATTTTGGGACACAGCAGACATGTATGGCCCTTTTACTAATGAAGTATTGTTGGGTAAAGCATTAGCCGGTCGACGCGACCAAATTACCCTAGCGACAAAGTTTGGTATAAGTCGGAACTCACAAGGTGACTGGTTAGGCACAAATGGTCACCCTGATTATGTCAAAGCCAGTTGTGAGGCGTCGTTAAAACGACTAAATACAGATTATATTGATGTGTATTACCAACATCGTACCGACCCTAATGTACCAATTGAAGATACTATTGGCGCTATGGCTGATTTGGTAAAAGAAGGAAAAGTAAGATATTTAGGTTTATCTGAAGCCGATCCCGAACAGATTCGACGTGCACATAAGGTACACCCCATATCTGTATTGCAAACAGAGTATTCATTGTGGTCTAGAGATGTTGAAACTAATATATTATCGACAACTCGTGAATTAGGTATAGGCTTTGTTGCATATAGTCCAATAGGCCGTGGTTTTCTAAGTGGCGCGATTAAGCAGCGTGCTGATTTAGAAACGGGGGACTGGCGTTTGGATAATCCAAGGTTTCAGCAAGAATCTTTAGATAAAAACAAAGCATTAGTTAACGAAATTAATTTGATCTCTGTAAACAAAGGAATAAGTTCCGCCCAAGTTGCTCTTGCATGGTTATTAGCGCAAGGTGAAGATATTGCTATTATACCTGGCACTAAGCGTATATCTTACCTTGAACAAAATTTGCATAGTGCAGAAGTTATTCTTTCTACGGCTGAGCTAGCGGTTTTAAATGAGTTATCCCATAAGTACACTATCGTTGGCAGTCGTTATTAGAATGCTGATATTAAGCGAGCATATTTATTTTACAAATGCTTATATTATAGAAACTAATAGTGACTTGCTTGTTGTAGACATTATGAACATTACAATGGCACTGTAATTAGCAATGAAGCAATTGAAATTGAAATTGTAGCAAAAACGCTGTTGATTCATAAGGAGTGTAATAACCTGCCTTTAGTTTTCATTATATTACCGATTGTTAACTAACAGCTTAACTTAAAAATTGAGACTGCTCACCCTCAAAAAGTGATTTTCGCTGCAATAGTCGTTCGGTTAGAAATTCACGACAAGCCCTAACCTTAGCGGTATTGCGTAGATCCACATGACTTAAAACCCAAACTCCCCATTGAGAAATTGGTAATTCAATGGGCAACCTTGCAACTGAGGCGTCAGCTACTACATCAGGTAAATAACAAGGCATTCTCGCAATGCCTATACCTGACTTTACTGCGGCATACATTGAATATAAATCGTCAACACGCAAAGTGATGTTAGCTTGGGGAAAATGTTCTTTTGCCCAAGCGGGTAATTCAGCTTCACCACTCCATGTAATGATAGGAACTTGAGTTGTTAAGTCCAAATTTGTATGGCCATAAATACCATGCCCTAAGGAAGCGACTTTCTTGCCAATTAAATACTCAGGTGGCTCAGCAGTTAATCTTATCGCAACATCAGCTTCGCGTGCAGCAAGGTTTTTTACCCCTTTAGCAATATACAAGTTTGGTATTATGTCTGGATGAAGCCGTTTAAATTCAGCAAAATTTTCAGCGAGAATATAATCAAAAATATCATGTGGCATGGTTATATTAATTTCACCTTGCAAGCGGTTATCTTGACCAAATAAATGGCGGAAAACTTGTTGATTTTTAGCTTCAAGCTCTAGTGCTAGTTCATAGATAGAGCTAGCGGCAATGTTCATTTCATAACCAGTAGGTAAACGCTCAAATAGACGAACGCCATGTCGCTCTTCTAAGGCTTGAATGCGCCTAAAAACGGTTGAATGATTTACCCCTAACTCTTTTGCAGCACTACTTAAATTTCCGCAACGCGCTACGGATAAAAAATAGCGTATGTCATCCCAGTTAGTCATTTGATATTTCACTTGAAATTAATAACAGTATTATACTTTATAAACAGTAAATATATCACAATAAAATCGTCTCGAAATAGTCGTTTGCAAAATAGCTTTATCAAAGAGGATAACCCTATATCTTGAGCATAGCCTCTTTGTATTAATAGCTATTACCAATTCAGAATAATTCGTCCACGCCGACCTTTCACACCTAAACGTGAAATCGCCTGCTTATACTCTGAAAAGAAGAACTCTTTATCGATAACAGCCTTTAAACGACCTTCTGATACCCAGTTTGCAATACGGGTAAGTTTATCAAAATCACCATGCATAACCATTAAGTATCCCGCCTGAGGATCTTCAGATTCTCCACCATTTTCCTTATTAGGCTCGGCAGGTATAAATACTCCATTTGCAGTAAGGCGCTGTTGAATGCTCTTTAAGGTCTGTAAATTAGTTAAATCAAGAATTACATCAAAGGTATCCTCAATATCATTAATGCCCACCTTGTTGTAGTCAAACACTTGGTCTACACCACAGTTTTTCAAAAACTCTTCTTGTTCACTTCCAGCAAAAGCCGTAACGTGCGCGCCCATTAATTTTGCTATTTGGCTTCCATAAATACCAAGCCCACCTGTCGCTCCGTTAATCAGCACTTTATCATCAGCTTTAAGCTGGCCAATATCTTGCAGTGCCACCAAGGTTGTTAATGCACCAAGTGGCATAGCCGCAGCTTCAGGAAATGATAAATCATTAGGCATTATCGCCATGTAATTCTCATCTATTGCAATATACTCAGCATGGCTTTTCCAACCTGTGATCATATTTACATAGCCAAAAACCTTATCGCCACGTTTAAACTTTAGCCCATCTGATTCAACGATACCTGAGAACTCTAGTCCTGACTTTACTGCTTTATCAACGCCATATTCCAAAAAATATTCGTCAAAACGGCCTGCTGCACTTTCCGCATCAAAGGGGTTTACCGAAGCACTTTTAACTTTTACCAATACCTCACCTTGAACTGGGCAAGGACGAACAAGACCGCTTTTAAGAACAAATTGTTTATTACAATCAACGATTAAACCTTTCATTATTTCTCTCACTTCACTTTAGGTCACTTGACCAAAAACAAGATAGGTCATTTGACCTAAAGAGTCAACTTATATATTATGCTTGCTTAGTAGCGGCATCAAGAATTGAGAGATAGATGAGTCATAAGATAGAGCACATTTTAAGTTGCGCCATGAACATTTTAAAAGAGTCTGGCGCGCAAGGGTTAACTATGCGCAGAGTTGCTGATTCTGCAGGCATGCGCCTTAGCAATGTTCAGTATTACTTTAAAACTAAAGAGTTGCTTTTGGGAGCATTATTAGACGGATTTTTAGTAGATTATGCCAAGTCAATGCATTTACTTTCGCTTCCAGATGACTATAGTACGGAAAAAAAGCTATGCCATTTAACCTTTTATATTTTAAATGATATTGAGAATAGCGACTGTGCCGTTGTTTTTAAAGAAATTTGGGCAATAGCTGTGCGTAATAATTTAGTTAAAGAATCAATCAATACTTATTACAATAAATTGTATAAAATGCTCTACAAAGAACTTGAAAAAGCGGCTGCCAACAATTGTCAGCCGCAACAGCTAGATAAGGCAGTTGCTATTTTGTTACCCTTTATAGAGGGTTACTGCATTACATTTTCAAATATTAGAATTTCAACAAAAATATTATCTGAGCAATTAGCAAATATACTGTGCAAACTTTTGCAGTAGCGCTAACTAAAACAGCTTTGAATGAATGAGAGATAAAAGTCAAAGCTGTTATAAATATTGCTTAAAGCGACGCCATTCAATCAATTTAAGGGTTTGTACGCAAAGATATCGCTAATCACTTTATCAGCGTTGTCCGCCAATCGATAAACCGCCATCGATTAATAAGCTTTCCCCGGTAACGAATGACGCACCTTCACTACTAAGCCAAAGGACTGACTTTGCTATATCTTCTGATTCTCCAAATCGTTTCATTGGCGCATGCGCTTTAAATGGTTGCGCATCTTCACTGTCAGGATCGAAGAAACGTGACAACATAGGCGTTTTAATATAACCAGGATTAACATTATTAACACGAATACCGTCAGCACCTAATTCTACCGCTAAGGCACGGGTCATGCCATCAAGTGCCGCTTTGCTAGCCGAATAAACACTAGAGCCTGCAAAAGCACCTTTTGCTAACCAAGACGAGGTATTAACAATGACTCCGCCTGATTGCTGTGCTTTAAACTGTTTTATTTGGTATTTGCAACATAACCAAATACCTTTAAGATTTATATCAATTACTTCATCCATATCTTCATCATCAATTTCTGTGATTGACGCGAAAGTGCCATCAACACCGGCATTATTAAAAGCAATATCAAGTCTGCCAAATAATTTAACAGTGCTGTTGATTAGTTCTATAACACTTGCAGGCTTTGAAATATCAGCGCAAATAAATTCAACATGTTCACTTATTTCTCGTAGACCCGAGAGTGCAATTTGACCCGCTTTGTCATTTCTACCAGCTATTATGACATTTGCGCCATTTTCTAAGAATAACTTAGCTGCGGCATAACCAATACCTGTTGAACCACCTGTGATCAGAACGACTTTATTTTCTACATCCACCATTTCTATTACCTCTTCATTTATTTATATAAGGATTAAAACAAAATAAATTATATAGATAATGGCAGTGTAATGACGCCGACTTTATTGTGTGATACAAACCATCAGTTGTGTTAATCAAACACAGTGACTGCGAAATATTTTTGTGTTGTTTAACCTGTTATTTTTTAATAAACGATTCAACTGATTCACTTGTATTATTTACTTATTGGCGTAATTTTCATCTGTGAAATTATTATATCTACAATTTAGTGGTTGAAATAAAAATTTTGAAATTCACTTGGCATTTTCTTATTCATGTTGAACTAATTTCTACCTCTGCTCTCACTTACAAGGTAGATGCCTTCTATTTAGAATAATGACGTTTGATGAGATATGTTACGAGTAATAATAAATGCCCAAAAATTTGCAAATAAGCTGTTCCTCAAGTGGTTGATAATGACTATTCCATTCCTGATGTAAACGATTAGTATATCTGCTGTATCCCTCTTGTAGTGATATCGTTAGCTCAACCTTAATAAAGTATTTAGCTCTGTACTAGTTAGTACTTCATTCAGTAAATATTTAGGAGTTTTATCCTCAAAAGGCATAGCTTGAAATAACCGAGTATGGAAATTATCAGATATTCCATCTAACTGATCTGATTTTTCTGGTAACAAATCATATATTTTGAGTTTAAAATCAGCGGTAAATTCTAGTTTATCTGGATTAACGTAGCCAACCTTAATAAAACCCTTCGTTTTCTTTTTACTTGTACAGGGGTTATTTTTATTAACTAAGCTACATTGGTCACTCATAAAACTTAAAAGATCAGATCTTGCTCTAGATAGCTTCTTACGATAATTAGATAAGCTTAGATCAAAGATTTCACTACCTAGAGTGTGCTCTATATTGAAAATATCTCCCATCACATAAATGAGTCGTTGTTCACGATCAAGGCACATCAACATACCAGACATACAACTTATCTTAGCTTCAATTACTGAATCACTTAACAAAGCTTGCTCTTCTGCATTTAACTCTTGAGTAGCGATAGAGGCTAAATTTTTAGGCAGATCCTTTATATTGCTCTAGATTTAACTCCACAGCACCTGTCGGCTGCCAGCTTCTTTCACTTTTTGAACATTGCTCAGGGTGACCATTTCATTTTTGTTGATATAACACTTTTCATTTCGCAAATATTTCAATTCCAACACCATCATGCCTTTGATTTGGCGTAACAAATTTGATCCTGCTATGACGATGCTCACTAATTGAGCCAACGGCATTTGCATAAAGAGTTCATCATTATTATTTCTAGTTCCTCACTGACTACTAATAAAGCTCTCACAGAATTATAAATCGTATCGATAATCGTTTTAAAGAAATCACCGAGCATTTGTAATTTACGAATAAATGGTGATAATCAAACATGGGCATGACGAAATAATTTAGGACTAATACTTTGGTGTTTATTGAAAAAATGGTTAAAACTACTAGGATGATTAAACCCTAACTCATAGGCGATTTCAGATATCCTTTTATTCGATTGACTTAGTTGTGTTTTAGCCTCTAATACTTTTCTTTCTATCAGGTGTTGTTGGGTTGTCTTACCTGTTACATTTTTTAATAAACGGTTCAAATGATTCACATGTATTGATAACTTATTGGCGTAATCTTGTGCGGTAAAATGATTATATTGGCCATTGAATTGTTGCGCTAACAGATTTAAAAAATCAGATGATATTCTTGTGGATGTTGAGTTGATTTCTAATTCAGATAAAGGGCTAGCATTTATTCCTTGATGAATAATAAGTTCAACATAATTTTGTATTACCGTCTCATTATACGTTTGCTTTATTTCTTGCTCGACTAAGAGCTGCTCAAAAAAGAATGAGAGTAATTCCTGAGCATTAGATGTGCATGAATAAACAGGACTCGTATCACTTTGGAATGGATGTGCGTTTAACAGGTTTTTTCGTCTATTATGGCTTAATAACTCGGCATCAAATGTCAAAAAATAACCCGATTGCTCTTTGGTTTCGGCCTGCCACGCATAAGCTATATTAGGGTTTAAAAAAAGCATACTCTTGGGGCTAATATGTAAACTCTGATCGCCATAAAGCAATAGTCCACTACCTTTAGTCACCATAGCTATTTTATAAAAATTACGCCTTTTTGAAGTAAGACTTTCATCACAGTTAAAATGCTCTCTGCGATAAACTCGGCAAAGCTTATGTTCTTTGGTTTGATCATGCATGCTGTCTAAGTCCCCTCTTTATGTAAATAGATTTCATCAGCTGTGCCAATACCCTCAAGGCATAAATTTTTCCATACTCAGAAATATTCATCACATCAGGATAATGCCCTATTGAATTATTTATGGATTAACAGTGCTTCATCCTCTAAGAGTGGGCCTTCAACGTTAACTTTCCTTGCTCCTGCTGAAAGCACTTTCCGGCTGGATATATCGAAATCAATTGCAGGGTTATCTCTGCCAAATTCTAGATAAAACCGAGACTTACTTAAGCCATAAACTAGCTTGCCAATACCGCCCCAAAAAATTGCCGATGAACACATAGGGCAAGGTTCATCACTTGTATAGATAGTGCACTTGTTCAAAAACTCAGCACTATACTTTTTGGATGCTGCTCGAATAAGGTTGATTTCAGCATGTCCTAAGGCATCATTCGCTGTGAGAACTGAATTTTCTCCTTCTAATATTACTTGATTATCTTCATCAACCAACAAGCAGCCATAGGCTAAATTTCCATTTTTTTTTGAGCGTTTTGCTACGTCAAACACTTTTCTTAGCAGTAATTCTTTTACATCATTTTTCATTATAATCCCCAATAGTTTAACCCTGTAATTGTCCAAATAGTTAAGGCTCTCTTTGTGTACAGCCGATTAACTAAGCGTTCATTTATGTAACCTTGTTAGGTTCGATAATGTATCAAGTTTTCTGTTGGCTTATCTATGCAATAATGCATTGTAGGTGTGCAAAAATATAATGGCATCTCCATTAGGTGTGCAAAACAGCTTTGTTATTGCAAAGTCAATTACTACGCATTTGATATTATTAAAGAAATAGTTTTAAGAGGATGCTTTTAAGAAAATCATAAATAACTCAGCTTATTAAAACTAAGCTTGAAAACAAAAAGAGCTACTTAAGCTAAATTGTTAAGTAGCTCTTAAAGCAATTAATCTACTACGCGAACACCGCAAACATCATGTGCATCGGCATGAATAATCTGTACACAAATTTGATTGTCAGGCAGAGTATTTAAATGAACAGATTCGATCAAAAAATCGGTAAGCGTATTATTTTGGTTAACAGGACTAAAAATATAAACGTAATACGGTTTCAGCTACACAAGCTAAGCGCTTACTGTTTTCAACTTCAATACTGACTTCATTTACCACTTCGATACTTCGCTTCATAGGCACTAAGTTAACTAATTTAATACTGGCTCTAACGCGGGTACCCGCTTTCACCGGATAAGGAAAACGAACCTGATTTAAGCCAAAATTAATAACCATCTTAGCTTCAGGATATGGATTACTCTCTAAATCTACTGAATTTGTTAGTTTCGGGATTAATGATAAGGTTAAAAATCCGTGTGCTATCGTCGCTTTAAAGGGCGACTCTTTTGCTGCACGTATAGGGTCGGTGTGTATCCACTGATTATCACCGGTAACTTCTGCAAATTG